>LNAP01000212.1_pt1 | contig 64812 bp, 66 predicted proteins | sample 602601 | NCBI WGS metagenome assembly LNAP01 (sample SAMN02440304, study PRJNA202911) | soil metagenome | biome: Subtropical and temperate rainforests or woodlands; isolation source: soil samples (1 kg each in a 20% v/v slurry with milli Q water) were... ...
TTCACGCCTAGTCGGGGCGTAGCGCAGTCCGGTAGCGCACTAGCATGGGGTGCTAGGGGTCGAGTGTTCGAATCACTCCGTCCCGACCATATAATTCAATGACTTAGCCCAATCTGAAAAGATTGGGCTTTTTCATGCGTAGGGACTTTTGCGGGGGCTCATCCCGTTTTTCTCCTCAAGATTGTCAGCGTCGGCCCGCGAGAGTCAGTATGCAGATACTTTGTTCTCAGCTTCAATCAGATGTTGCACCTCCGGGGTAGAATAGTGGCTCGTAATGCTGCCGTTCTTATGCCCCAACAACGCTTTACGATCTTCCTCTGTCACGCTTACTGCACGTAGCCTTCTGCCAAAGGTGTGTTTGGTCGTGAATCTTGATTGATCTGAACCCAGGGTGTGCCGGCGCCTGGTGGGTCTTCTCCCACTTGTCCGCTGCGCGCACCCCGGCTTTCTCACACTTCGCCCGCCGAACCCGGCAGGCATCAGAAACACGCTGGTGTTCAACGCCGGCACTCGTGTTTCCCAATCCCATCGCAATTTGCAGACTTCCTGTTCCCGGCAGCCGGTGTTCACTTTAGAGAGGGCCATCCTCAACAGGTGGTCCGGCAGCTCGGCCAAAAGCATTGACTGCTCATCCCATGACAGGGGGTAAGGCTTCCTGCTGGATTTCTTTTCCCCCATCATTGAAATCATCGGCACGCTTTCCAGCCGATGGATCAAGTACTGCTCGGCTTCTTCCCTCTCGCTTGCTCCAGTGCGTTCTTGAAGTCGGCAACCTCTGACGACTTTGTCGATGTGCCCAATCCTGCTCCTCTCGTAGAGGCCCGACATTGTTTTTCGCGCCATTGTTTTGCTCCTTGGCGCCCACTGCGGGGCGGATTGTTGTCCTGATTGGTCTGCTTTTCAATCGCCTTGGCTTCGATGTAGGCGTCTGCCCACTGGTCCAGTTCATGACGGTCGAAGGCAACGCCCTGTTTCCCAATGGGGAATTCGCGGACGTGGGGGCGCACGGTGTTCTTGAGTTCTTCCCGGCACATGCCGAGATAAGCAGGTGCGTGCATCGCCCGAATGAAACGCGGCGCGGTCTCTAGGGCTGGCGCCAGCTTTGTGTTGGCCATAGGAATGCCTCGCCACGCCGTTGCCGGGTGGATTGATTGAAGGGGGGAGGGGTTACTTGGTTTTGAGTTCGGCGCTCCGCGAATCTTGGTGGCGCGGCGTAGGACGGTTAACCGCCTCTGTCGACGTCAGCTAGCGGGCCACAAAGGTGGTGCCGGTGGACCTGTGAGCGGATTGAATGGAGTGCTCGCCCCCAGTGAGCGCTGATGGACAAGTTCGCGACGCTATTACACCGGTCATTCACCGAGCCCCGCCATCACGTTGGCTCGATCCAACGCGGCCTTCAAAAAGTCACGTCTTCGGGGCCGATGTTGAGGCTCACGCCCGGCGAATCACGATTGTCATTCAGGAAGCCACTAACGATCAGGCGCATCTACTCGCTGTGGTTACATGGACTTCTCGAAACGCCTGTTCTTCACCGCTGCAGTCCGCCAGAAATAGCGCAAAAATGGTGGTGGCCATGGTTTTTAGCCGTCACCATACGTGGCAATCTCGATATTTAGCGGGCGGCTACTTGGGCTGTCAGAGTGTGATGATAAACGCCGCCACCGCCATAATCGCCAAGCAGCCAAGAATCTCGCCCGTAACGGGCATCAATAAGGTCAGGGACGCCACCGCCAGCAGGGCGGCTACGAGCATCCATCCTACGCGCCGCGAGCCCATCATGTGCAACGCTGCGTGAACAGGTAACCGTGGCCGCGCACGGTGTCGATCGGCTTAAAGCCGGTCCGGCCTTCGATTTTGCGCCGCAGTCGGTACACCAACACCTCGATGACATTCGGATCGCGCTCACCGTCTTGCGGATAGAGTCCCATCAAGTGTTCCTTGGCCACTACCTGCTGATGATGGCGCATCAGGTACTCGAGGATGCGGTACTCGTAGGCGCTTAGGGCCAATGGCTGCTCATCGAGAACCGCCTGCTTGCGATTAAGGTCGAGCGACAGCGGTCCGGCGACGAGAGTCGACTGGGTAAACCCGCCGGTGCGGCGCAGCAAGGCAGCCAGCCGTATGTCCAACTCTTCAAACCGAAAGGGTTTGACCAGGTAATCATCGGCCCCGGCGGCCAGACCTTCGACCTTGTTCTGCCAATTGCAGCGCGCGGTGAGGATTAGAACTGGAAAACGCTGGCCCCGGGTGCGCAGCTGGCGGATCAGTTCCTGCCCACTCATATCCGGCAGGCTAAGGTCGATCAGCGCCAGGTCATGGTTGAATTGCTCAGCCCGGTACAACGCCTCTTCGGCGTTGCTCACGGCTTCAACCAGGTAACCGCTCTCGGTCAGGCGCGTGTGCAGGTGATGACGCAACAACGCGTCATCTTCAACGACCAGCAATTTCATGACGCTCTCCTTGGAAACCTACTGACGAGGCACACCGATGTACCTCGTCAGCTTGACGTCGGACGCTGGTTAAAACGCGTAGTTGGCCGCCAGGTAGGTCTGAGCGCTGCTGTTGAGTTTCATCGAACCCTGTTTGCTGCCGCCGTGCTCGTTCAGTTCGGTACTGGCGTTGGTGCGCAGGTAGCGGTAACCCAGTTCCACCGAGGTGTTTTGCGATACCTGCTGCAGTACACCTACCTGAGCGCCGATGGTGTAACCGATATTGGTGTCGCGGCTGAAGCCGGACGATTCCTGGCTGACTTTGGTCAGGCCGGCCGAGGCACCGCCGAACAGTTTGGTATCTTTGCCCACCGGCAAGAACAGGTCGTAGCTGCCGAGCAGGTTTTCCTGACGCTGCTTATACGCATGGTGCGAACCCGACACGTTGTCATAGGTGGCGTAGTAACGGCTGTCGTCGCTTTGACGGCCGACGCGAAGACCAAAGGTGTGGTCCTTGTGGATTATGCCGTCGGCGCTTGGGTGGTTGAGGTTATCGTTTAGTGACTTGGATTTACTGACCTGGTTGCTGGTCTGGCCATAGGTCAGGCCAGCGAAGTTAGTGGTCTCCGCCTGGGCCGTGGCACTGGCGCCCAGTACGGTGAAGGTCAGCAGCAATTTTTTTAAGGAGGTCATGAGGAAATTCCTAATGCGCTGAGTGCGCTGTGGGGGATGAAGCAAGGTTATGTCCCCCGTCCTGAATACCCGCTGAACCCCTGCTGTACCTTAACTGAACCAGATCAAACGATTGTTTGAAGAGCCAAGTTTATTCTTTGGAATGCGCTGCTGGAATCCGGAACCACCAGAACGGAGCGGGCCTGTCGTCTGGCGTGCCACGGGGCCACGTCTATTGCCTCATCAGCAAACGCAAGATTGAAGACGGCAAGGCGCAACTGTGTGTCAAGGTTGAGAACCCCTTTCCGGTGATCAAGGTGCGCTTCAACCAACGCAAGGTTCGTTACCGTGGGCTGAAAAGAATACAGCGCAAAGTTGTTCAGTCTATTTGGGTTGGCCAATTTGCTGCTGGCCAAACGGTTTTTGCAACGGGCGACGGGATAAAACCGCCTGAAAGCGAGATGAGCCCGCGAATCAGCAAAATGAGGGCAGAAATCGCCCTCAGAAACCCAGAGTAAGACCGATGGGTTGAAAAAGGACGGCCTGGAAATGGAGGGCGGCGTGAACGGATTAATTACTCGGCGCCTCCTTAATGGTTTTTGTCGTCGAATACTATCTTCCATAGTGGTACTGCAGTAGCAAATGTACCACGGTGAGTGGTTAGCCCTGTCGAAATTGCCTCTACCTGTGGGTTGCCATTTCCTATGGCTTGTTGATAGACCATCGGTAATCTGCCCAGGCCGATAGTAATCGCCTCATCAGCTTCGCCATAATAATTTTTCACTAGGCTTTTAATCACCCATCGGTAGGCTTGTGTGTCAGCAATTAATCGGCCATAAGCCGATGCTGCAAAAAACTGAGAGTTAAAATATTCTTTCTTAATTAGCTTCCGTAAGTCCGTGGGTATGTCGGCTGGGTCGTACTGCTGCCTCTCATACGCTTTGCGAGAAACTTCAAAATAGTCTTCATTTATTATTGATCTAGCCAAGCCAGGGATTCCATAATAGTGTTCAAATGAAAAGCTCGAGAGAATAAATAACGTAGGTACCCAGTCGGCATCGTTGGCTCTCGGGAAGTTTAGAAAACCACTCAGCGTTATGAAAATATCAGTTGGTGCACTGGCAGTCACTGCTGCCTGCACGGGGATGTTTGCCTTTTCTAACTTTTCAAGAAAGGCCATCGTGACGAAGCCGCCTTGTGACCAGCCAGCTAAAAATAAATTACGTGTATTGATTTGCATATGGCTAAGGACTGCTTTACTGGCGACCAACATATCGTAACTGGATTGCTGATGGCTAGCCTTCACCATATAACCTTCTGGCTCAGTGGATTTTCCCAAACCAAAGTAATCTGCACCTATGACGATATAACCCTGCCCGGCAAACTGAGCAATCATTAGCGCCGTTTCAGTCGATTGCTCGGGAAAAGAAGGGACTTGTTGCTTGCCATAGACTGTGCCGTGTTGATAAGAAACAATTGAAAGGTTAGAAGAATCTATATCTGGTATTGCAAGTAGTCCTGTGGCTATAGTGGGTTGATTGCCACGCTCTGGTATAACTGAAGGGTAGGTTATTCTATACAAGCTTACGCCGTTTGTTGCAGGTGAGTATTTCACAGTGACACCGAAAAATTCAGGCGCAAGCTGCTGGAGAATATTATTAAGCTTGTTCGGGGACCAATACCCAATCAATTCAAGTTTTACTTCGGATGAAACCACTGTTAATGTCTGTGTGCTTTTTGCCTGAGCAGTTGTTGCCAATGGCAGTAGAAAAAAAATAAGTGTCACTGCATGCACTAGTTTGTATAGGTGGTTCATGGGATTTCCTTGTGTTGGTGTTCAAGATTTTTGATATTGGAAATAAATATTATCTTTTGATGTCTCTCGATTTTTATGGACGCTCCGATCAACTTGCCGAAAAGTGGCGGCAAGTTGGTCGTAGCATCCCTAAGCGACGGTTTCTTTTTTAACCGCCCCCCCCCCGATTTCTATCGCGGCCACTCCAGTAACCGAAAATTGACCCGCTCGCTCGAAATGCTGCCTCTTAAAGAGCAGAGCTCTCAGCAGGGAGTGTCCGTTCTTCCTGTCGACGGTCAGTGGTAATCAGGAATCATTGTCCTACAATACTTTCGGGGAAAGTAATGTTTCCGAGCCGGTTTGTGCACGAGCCTGTGAGAAGTGGTGAATTCACATTAATTGAGCTTCTGTCTTGCACTGTGTTTGCCGAAACTAGTCCATTATTGGTGTCAAAGTTTGAAAGGTGATGAAATTGAAAATTTACTTTCGGGTGATTATAGCAATTACAGCTGCATATGCCTCGCTTACATGGGCTGCCCCTGAGTTGCAGGTGAAGTTTCACATGGGCATTGGCAACGGTAAGACCCAGGAGGTCGGCGGCACCCTTGTTAATGTAGGGGATGCGCCTATTACTCAAGGGTATCTGGTGATTACGCCTATAGCGACCCAATGTCACCCCAAGGCAAGCATTCTCTATACGTTTGGATTGTTAGCTCCCGGTGAGGAGCAGCCGTTTCGCGTTCCGGTTATCGAACGTTTTTCCAGCTATCGACTGCAGATGGGCGCTTTTGATGAACAAGGGTTTGCTGTTACGGCCAAGGATGCCAATCAGGCCATCCTGGATGGACGCATTGGCGAAGAGCGCGAGAAGTGTAACGCCGCTCGAGAGAATTAAAATCATAAAATGTTAAATGAGTGTTTTTGGTTCTTGCGCCATTTCATTGTTGGCGCATAACTGCGCTTCACTGTGCAGCCACTGAAAGTAAGCAATGAAGTCCAAGTGTTGGACTATTAAGGAGGCCTGCACCTTTGGGTGCTCGCTTGATAGATTTTTCTTGGGTAGAGTTTAATGATTTTCTTTCAAAATAAAAAAGCGTTCACCTATTTGACCCTGCTGTTCTTTACAGGTCATATCGCCTCGTCGGTGGCTGCGCCTTATCAGAAAACTGTCGCGGCAGAGCAAGTTCTGCAATACATTATCTACCCACCGGTTCAAGGTGAGACATTACAAGCTATTGCCGAACGCTTTTCTCTGCCGGTCAGTGCATTGACATCATTGCGCGAACAATTTAAAGCCTACGGCTGGTCATCCAGCTCGGTACTAGTACCTTATAGTCCGCAGGGTGAGGCACGGCTGTATAGCAATTACCTCGTCTATCAACTCAAGCCCGGTGAAACCCTGGCCGCAGTTGCCGGAAAATTTAACCGTTCCACTCGTGAACTTTCAGCCTTAAACGGGCAGGTTATGCTGGCCAGCAAACTGGCCACGCTCCAGGCAGGCGACTTCATTTTGGTGCCCGGTCCGGTGGGCTTTGCAGGCAATGGCAAGCTGAGTGCGGCACAGCTCAAAGAACAGGATCAACTGACCAGTGCCTTAGCGCAGGAGGTGGTGGGTGCTGCCCAACTGTTGGGGGCCAACCAGAAAAAAGGCGCAGACCCAACCGGGATGCTGACTCAGCGTGCCATGGGCGGGGTGACCGGCGGTGCGTCTCGCGAGATCGAGAAGTTCCTCGGCGCCAATGGCACCGCTAAGGTCGGAATCCAGGCCAACGTCAACAGCGGCCAGGTCGGCTACTCGCTGGATTACCTCCAGCCGTTGTACGAGCGTGACATCGACATTGTCTTCGCTCAAATAGGCGCACGCACCTTTGGCGAACGCAATCTGGCCAACGTCGGACTGGGGTATCGCAAGCAAGTGGACCCGCATTGGGTATTGGGGGTAAACGGCTTTCTCGATCAGGACATGTCTCGCAACCACACCCGTGGCGGCATCGGAGGCGAAGCCTGGACCGATCAGGCGCGCTTCTCGGCTAACTACTACGCCCCACTCAGCGGCTGGAAACACTCCAACGATCATCGGCTGAACAGTAATCCAGACACCCGCTTCCTTCAGGAACGTGCCGCTAAGGGCTGGGACGCTAATGTGGAAACCGCGATGCCCGGCATTCAACAGCTGTCGCTCTCTGGTAAATACTTCCAGTGGCAGGGCGACCGCGTCGACGTCTCAGGTAGCCGTAGTCAGACGGAAAAAAATCCTAAAGGCTATACCTTGGGTGCCAAGTATCAACCGATCCCTTTGCTTAACTTGAACGCTCAACATACCAAAGTTACCGGTGGCCTTGGGGGCTGGGAGCTGGGCATGGGGCTGACTTGGGACTTCGATAAATCACTCAATGAATTGCTTGATCCGGAAAAAGCTATTGCCCTACGCCCACTGGCACAAGCCAAGACCGATATCGTCAATCGCAACTACAACATCGTTCTTGAGTATCAGGAAAAAGACAAGTATGCGCCGCTGACCTTTGCGCTGAGTAACATGAGCATGATGGTGGGAACCAGTGATCCTGGTATGCGTGTTCAAGGCGGGCGCCAAGGTTTGGTGACCTACTCATCCTCTGACCCACTGGCACTGAGCGTCGACTCCGTGACCGGTGTGTTGAGTGCTCTGGTGCTTGGTACGGTGACCATTACTGCCGTTGAACACGATGGAGCCGGTAAAGTTTTCGGTTCAGCCAGTTATACCGTCACCGTAACTCCCAATACCTTGGTGCCGGCAGTTAATGTAACGGCCATCAATGGCAGCCTCAGCGTGGGTTCGACGTTAACGGGGGTCTATACCTTTACATCTAACGGCGGTGAGCCCACCGACAAATCAACAATGGTTTGGCTTAACGGCGGCCATACCGAGACTGATAACACCTATTTGCTCGACGGTGCCGACGTTGGCAGCGTGTTGACGTTTCAGGTTACCGCGCAAAACGGTGCTGGAATTATCGGTAATACCTCCAGCATGAACACGGCCAGCTCAATTGATACACAGATCCCGGTAGTGATCATTCAGGACCACGCCGGCAACACGTTGAATGGTGTTCCTTTGGTGGGTGACGTACTCACTGCGATGGTGGTGTGTGCCACTAGTTGTAGTGCCAGTAGCTTCCTCTACCAATGGGAAGAAGAAACCACCCCAGGCAGCGGCGTGTATGTCGATGTGGCAGGGGCGACGGGACAAACCTTCACAATCCAACCGGGGTATCAACTCAAGCGGGTTCGGGTGACGGTTGAATCCCAAAAAGTCACGCCCTAGATGACGCATTCACTGCGGTCACGGGTTCACTGGACGCGCTGAAGGGTACAGATGAAGGGTTATGAGGCTTTGTCCCAGGGACATCTGTGCCGTGGCAGTGGCCCTGCAACTGCTGTGGTGGGTGGGCAAATGGCGGGATGTCACCGGATGCCCGGCTTGTTACGGATCTTGTTTTTAACCTAGGTGTGGTGGCCAGGCGCGTAAGCCGCGGATGCGTAGGCAGAGCAGTGGACGTTCGATAGCAGTCTTCTGCCGCGCAGAGCGTCTTCTCGGTGCTTGGTCTTTTGAATATTCGAATTCTCTTTTTCAGGTTTAGATAGCGCTCATGAAGTTATTCAGAAACAAGATCACCGCTGGAATATTGATTGCATCGCAATTTATGTACGGTGTGCCGGTGTATGCGGAAAAATACACTTCCGAGCCCACTTCTCGGATTAACGGGCGAGCCCCGGTCGCCAGTAACCTTGCGTTTGACAAGCTGATACCGGCATTTGGCGACACCGTTACGCTGACCTATGATTTTAGCGACCTGGATGGGGACTTGGAGCAAGGGACCACAGTGCAATGGCTGCGCGATGGTCAACCTATTCAAGGCGCAACTGCGTTCAGTTACACCGTGGCTGAGAGCAACGGTGATCGTCCAGGCGAACGGCTGAGCGTAGAGGTCACGCCTAGGACCGACCCTGCGCGCTCCGAGCCGTCCGTGGGCCAAGTCGCAAGCCTGGAGACAACTGTGTACGGTGATCCAGCGGCGAAGCCGGTGGTCTCTGATTTGAACATCGTGGGTAAGCTGAGCATCGGTGAAGCCCTGACCGGCGTGTACAGCTATGACGACAACGGCAGTGGCTCGGCTGATGCGTCGACCTATAAGTGGGGTGTGAAAGACTCGACGGCCAATGGTGTTGCGAGCGGCGATCAGGTCACCAACAGCGGTGTGGTGCCAGGTTATACCCTACGTGATACCGATGCCGGTCAGGTGCTGGAAGTGTCGGTGCAGGCGAAGAACCTTGCTGGTGTAGCCGGCAATGTGGAGACCAAGACGACGGCGAACTCGACGGGTGGCACAGGCGGCACAGTGATCGACTCCTCCAAGAAGCCGCAGATCGATAAGCTGAGCATCAGCGGTATTCTGGATCAGAATCAGGTACTGACAGCAACCTATACCTACAATGATCCGAACGGCGGGTCGGATAGTTCGACCTATGCATGGGGCCTGGTAGGCACAACAGAAGGGGCTGTCGACAATTCGACGGACGTGGTAACTGGTAACGGCACCGTGCAGTCGCCGCCCTTGGATCTGGCGACATATTCTGGTCGCGTGGTGGAATTGACAATGTTGCCTAAAAATAATCTGGAAGTACCGTTGATTGGCAACAAGGTAATGGCTACTACAGAGCTCCCCCCTAGTGTCACTGATCTGAAAATTAAGCGACCTACTTCCGAAGGATATACCGTCATGGTCGGTCAGACCCTAGAGGCAGAATTTAAACCCGTTGGCAACAATATCGGAGTGACGAATAAGATCCAATGGTACCGGGCTGCGAATGCCATTCCTACGGCTACCAACAAAACCTACCAGCTAGTCTTCGCCGATCAAAATGAGACTATTACCTTTAAAGTGACACCGGTTTCAACGACAAACTTGAATGGTGTAGAAAAAATTTCTGCCTCGCTAGGGCCTGTCGCAAGTGCGATAAGACCGTTCATTCAACCAAAAGCGAAGCGGATGTCATGGAACGCAGCAAGAAACTTTTGCGCATCCCGAGGAGGAAAATTGGCAGAATCAAGCGATTTACAACAGATATTTACCCGTTTAACAGGTGCTGCGCCGGCTGGTTCGGAAAACGCGCAGGGTAATAAAATCATGAACACTATCTACGGATGGCCGTTCACAGAGGACGCTCCGGCGTACTATTATTGGGCCAATGATCAACCCTCTAGTGAAGAAGGTTATGCTGTCGACATGAATAATGGCTATAGAAGCAAAAACTATACAGAGACTAACATGCAGGTGGCCTGCATTGCTGGTTCGAGATAAGTGAAGTTCAAGCGAGATAACCGGGTTTGCTAACGATCTATTGAAGTGCTTGGTGGTGTGCGAGCAAAGTCGCAACTATGGTTTTAGGGAGGGACTGCCGGCAACGGCATGTCCTTTCTGGCTTCACCGGTTTCAGAATGGTGGTAAGTTTTGGTGGCGCGTGCCCTGCGCAAAAAAAACGGCATTTGTTTTCAATAGGGAAACTCCGAACAAGCCCCCAAGTATGCTGAAATACAGCCTCACACCTGCCCAGAGTGCTTCATGAGCCAGCTGAGCTTTTCCGATTTCGAATACGCAAGCAAACACGCCGCGATGGATCAGGTCGTGCCCTGGAGCGGTTTACGGGCGTTGATACGAGCCTTATTATCCGAAGGCTGGCGGTGGCCGCAAACCGTATCCGCTGGATACCATGCTGCGCATTCACTTGCGGCAAAACTGGTTCTTGATCCTGCCATGGAAGAGGCGCTGTATAATCACGCCCATCCGCCAGTTTGCGCACTTGACCCTGAGCGCGCCGATTCCTGAGGATATGGTAGTTGTGAGGTAAATGGTCACCGTAATAAGAGACCACATCCCCAACGACCATAAACGGTGTAAATCCTTCATAGCCACCTTCTGCGCCTTTATAATTCACATAACCACAGACTCCTTCATAGCTTTTACCACTAGCGAAACGCCCCTTGAATTTATAAATAGTTTCAAATTTCGCGGAGTCGGGGTCTGAAATATGTCTGAGCAGCTTCCTTTTTGCATCGACGATTTCGGTCTTGCTTGCAATAGAGTGCTCGACTGTAGGGGGAGCAGGTGGCGCTGGGGGAGGGAGAAGTCCGCAACCTGTAAGTGCAAGAGTGACACCAGCTATGGTTATTTTCTTTAACCTTTTCCAAAATCCTTTTTCTAGTGCTTTAGCGCCGAATCAGCATCGTAATGTGCTAATTCGATGTGTCGATAGAGATGCACAGCACCGCCTTATCGAATCCTGCTTGGGAATCCATACTGCGACAAGAGTTGTGATTTTTTTGTTCCTGCTTAGTCGCCGAAGCGCATGACCGACTGTATCGCGATGGTATTGGCGTAGAACTCTCTTATGAATAGTACGAATGTGCTAGATGGCCCTTTGCCTCATGTCCAGGGTGTGAAACTATTTTCTTCAAAAATAACGGCAAAGGGCCGCCCCTATGATCGCTTTTACAAGGCATCTCCTGCCTGCCGCATTACTGTGTAGTGCCCTCGCTGCCCAAGCGAGCGAAGTGCTGAAGGGCGACTTCTGGGTCGTTCACTACCAGGGTGCCTTGGGCAAGAATCAAGTGTTCATCGCAGACGGCGACCCCACTCACATCGTCAATCGTCCAGGTGGGGCGAAATCATTGGGTGTCTATCAACTTTACGAAGAGCCCGGAAAGCCCGACTTCACCTCTTACGATGTCGAAATCGATTGTGCGAAGAACCGCGTGCGAGTAATGGGTGCAGCGGATTTCCGCAGCGTGTTCAATGGGTTTCGCGATGCGAAGTATTCCAGACAATGGCAGAGCAAACCTGACGCCTGGCTGATGCAAAGCCGTGACTTTGTCTGTAAGCCGACTGAACGCCAGGCCAAGAAGATGGAGCACTTGGGTGTGATGTCCGCGTCGCAAATGAGCAAGGCAGGGCCGCACTTCTTCGAGATATTGAACCGCGAGGCCGCCAAGACGGCCATCCTGCAGAAGATAGATGACGGGTTCGCGCAGATGCCTGCCAAGTAACGCGACCTTCAGGGAGAAGACCTTATGAACCGATTGTTTATGTTGGCCTTGCTCGCCACCTTGCTCAGTGGCTGTGCATCATTGTCGGCCAGCAGTACCTGGAAAGATCGCCCGGTGGGCGAACTGATCGACTTCTTCGGTGTGCCAAGGCAGATCATGGTGGCGCCGGAGGAAGATATGGTAGTGCTTAGGTATGTACGTGACAGTAGCTATGTCTCACGTGAAGCAGCGGGTACTTACACGGGGCCGCAGAACGGGCAACTTGTGCACGCAGAATACTGGGAAGACGTACAACACTCAGGCAGTTGCGAGATCAATGTGTTCGTCAACAGAGCGCGACTGGTGCAGAAGGTGCGGACGAAAGGGCGTTGTGTAGCGGTCGAGATGGCACCAGTAAGGTAGCGCATGGGCCACTGGCAAGAAGAGGGGCGGGTCTAACTATACGGAGCGGCCTTGCGAGGTGCAGGATTTTAGCGAATGGCATGAATTCATGCGCGCCTGCGAAGACAAGGTGATGGTAAGCATCAATGATCATCCCGAAGTCCGACGGGTGTTTAAAGGGTTCCGCATGGAGGCGATGGATATCCGTTACAGCAGGGCCAACCCGAGGAAGGGTGTAGCAGAAAAAACAGGCGAGCTGGCTATTATGAACTGGTAATGGTCACTATCAGCGCATTGGTGCAATCAGCTCAGGCCCTTTGCTCCGTACGTTGCCCACGGCTTTCTCGACTTTGAACCATTCGAACACCTCCGATGATTTGCCCTGGTGCAATACCATCTGCTCGGCACGCTCCTTGGGCGTGCCCGGGTCCAGACATTCCCTGGCCAACTCCGGCGTGAGCACCACAGGCCGCCGGTCGTGAAGGTCTACCATGCCGCCGGCGCTGTCGGCGGTGATGATCACAAAGCCGTCATGCTCGCCTTGGCCTTCATCTGCGTCGGGTAGCTGGCCTACGGTCGCGCACAGCACCGGCGCGCCATCTCCATGGGGAATTCGCGGACGTGGGGGCGAACGGTGTTCTTGAAAACCGCTCGGCATATGCTGAGATATGCGGGGCTGCCGATGCCCTGATGAAACGCGGCGCGGTTTCTAGGACCGTCGCCAGCTTTGTGTTGGCCATAGGAATGCCTCGCCACTCACCATGGCCAAAGAGGGCGAGTCGTACGATTTGAAGGTCATGATCACGCTGCACATCCTGGTGCCGGATCTGCCCCCACAGGAAGAGCTGCCGCCACCTGCGCTTGATCCTGTGGTGGCTGCACAAACCCAGATCGCGCACTTGCGAGCCGAGGCGGATTACGCAATCAGGCACCTGCAGGATGCAGTCGATATCGACGACGCTACAGCGGCAGAGCTGACGCCCCTCAAGGCCTGTAAGAAGTACCGCGTGGTCCTGAGCCGCGTGCCTGAGCAGGAAGGGTACCCGCTCGCAATTGATTGGCCCGCCGCGTCCTAGTACCGCGCTGTTGATCTCGGAACTCAGGTGTGGCAACGGCGGTTTCAAAGTATTTCGTACAGGCCCTGGGCGATTATTAAACAGCGTTACTGGATCACGGAAAGCGCTTTTTTTACAAGTTGCGATCACACGCAACTCAAGGCGGTGAAACGGTAATCACCGTGAAACCGGTGAACTTGCCGGGTGTGACTGCTCCCGTGGGGGTACTCAGTGTCGAGGTAATGTCTAATTTGCTGGTTTGACCATCAGTAACATTCACATTGATGCCTCTAGTCGCGTCCTTGCCATTTACGGTGATCTTTGAGAATAGAGTCCAATAGTCGTCGAGTTGCACGCCTAAAGAGTTTGTCCTGGATGCTGAAACTGTAACGTTAGTTGAGCCTCGGCACTGCAAATCGAGCTGGGTTGAAGCCTTTGCTCCTGATAATTTATTGTCGGGAAGGCTTCCATGGTCAATAGTGGCATTCCCCGATATTTCGCATTGAACTGCTACAGGGCCAACTCTGGCGCATGGCCCGAAAGGATTATAGGCGCCGCCGACACTGGGGCCGACTCGGGAGTACGTAAATGTTATGCAGATATTATTATCGGCATATTGACGAGGAACTAGAATCGATCCACTTAGAGGGATTCTAAATCCTTTCATCTGTAGGTCTGAGAGTAATTGGCCCAAAGTAGACGCGCCATGGCGAACAGGTACCTCCCAAGAGTTGTACTCTCCTACATAGATAATCGAATATGGCTGCAGCGCAGCAATGCCAATTGTGCATAAAGTTAATTGTGGGTCGTCGGATGCGCAAGGGCTCGGGCTGGTGTCGCCAGTTGTCCACCCGCTTACTAGGAAATAATAGCGCACCCCGCCCGATTCTATACGACTGTCTGTTGTGGTGAGGGTGTAGTAGGCCTGTGCTTGTAACGCTGAGGCCCATAATAGTATCCCAGCGAAAACTTTTTGCAGCACCGTTACGGAAATTTTTTTCATGTTGATTACTCGTAACTTAGGGAAAAAGTAAGAGATGCTTCAAAATCACCAAGCCCTAGGGCGTGATTAGCAAGTGCCTTGGGCTCGCCTTGCAGGTAAGTATTGAAGCTGAGCAAATTGTCGCCGATAGTTAGCGGCCCCATGCGGTGAGTCTTGTTCAATGGCAGGGCAGTGCCACTTTTAGTTTCCAGCCCGACCAGCAGACCTTTTACTGTGGCGCTTTGAAGCACCAGCAGCCCGGGAGGCTCTTTGCTTTCATTGCCGCTGAAGGTGATGCTGACCATACGTTTGCCGATATCCGGGTCACAGTTGGTCAGGTGTAGTTCAATCGGGAGACCCTTAGTTCTGCCGTTGAGATAAAGATCCTTGTCGATTACGGTGCTGAAGTCCCGCAGAATCTCCCTGTCATTCTCCGCGAGCACACAAGGTTCATTAACCAACGTGCCAGAAAAGTACAGGTTGTCCGGTGTCGCCTGCGCTGCAGGCAACCATAGGCTTACAACTAACCAGGCACTTAAGGTGGTCGTGTACTTACCCATAGATACTCCTAGTATAGTTCGGCCATCAAAAGCGCTGAGGCGGTAAAGTCAGTGCTGGGCAACTGAGCAGCGGGGAGCTTTACCGGTACGGCTTCGAGCAGCGGTGGCGTCGATGCGCTGACATCGATCTCTCGAGATTCGTTCGGAATCAGCACCGTGCCACCGAGCAGTACTTTGATGCCTAGGTTGTCCACCGAGGTCTTCAGGGCAGTAGGCTCGAAGTCTGCGTACGCTCCTTTGAGAGTCAGGCGCATGTGCCAGGCGATACCAGTGCCAGCCGCACCCGGACATTCGATCTGATAGGCGATCGCCTGGCGATAAAGCTCACCATCAATGCGATTGACGGCGATATTGCGCTCGAAGTGCACATCTATACGGCCACCCTTATTGCTAATAATACAGACGGGGGGCGCCAGCAAATTTCCGGTGAACTGCAGATTGTCTTGGCCCAGACTCGGAAAGCTTAGGGCGGTGAACCATAGTGCCGCTAACATGTAACCTAGTGTCTTCATTGATAGTCGACCACAAGGGTTGCGCCAGCTCTAAACGGACCCGCCTTGATCTCGCTGTTCTGGCGTTTAACCAACACCGCTTGCAATAATGGCTGCCTGCGAGAGTCAAAGTTTGCCCAGGTGTTGATTGCCAGCGGTTCACCGTCTTTTGTTAACGCGATGCCGAGGTTTTCATACCCTGGGACTCTCAGCAGCGTGGAGTTGAAACCCGCGTCGTTACCGCGGATCTGCAGGCGTAGATCATTTGTCAACGAGCGTGTGCAGTCGAGGGAGTAGCCCAGGGTGATAGTTTTGTAATGTCCATTGATGCCCGTGGTCTGCACATCGCCAAACGACTGAGTAATAGGTTCGTTTTTGTTAATAACACAAGGAATTGCGGCATATACAATACCTTGAATTCTTACTGCCCGCTCGTTAGCGGGAGAAGTAGATGCATAAGTAACTAGCACGGCGAGAAGTGCAGTTTTTCCAACTTTCATCGCGGGAAATTCAATCATACGTCAGGTACACATTTAGACTGGCGCGAAAGGCGCCGGGGCGCAAAGCGGCTGCGGTGCGTTCAGGACGGATGTAGTACGTCAACTGGCTCTCTCCAGGCGAGACGAACCAGGCCGGTGCGGTGCGGCCTAGGCGTACGTCGTTGCCTTGGACATCGAGTACACGCAGGCCGAAGCCCTCGGCGCCAACCACCTTGATCAGGTCGGGGGTATCGGCATCCGCGACCGCGTTGAAGGCCAGCGTAGCCACCGGTTCAATCGCGCTCCAAACCAGCGTGCCTTGCTGATCATCACGTCGACCACCATCGCTACGCACACAGCCTTGCAACTTGAGCTGCATGGCCACCGGAGCGCCCTGATCGCCAATGCGTGAAAGGCGCGCAGTGCTCAGGTCTCCCAGCGACAAGGTCTGATAGGCGGAGCTCGGATCTAGGTAACAGGCGCTCTCAAGCAAGTTCCCGGTGACTTGGAGTTCGGCCGTCTGTGCAGGAATGCCAGCGGCGTGAGACCAAGTCCAAACACTGGCGTTGCACAGCAAGGCTACCAGGCATCTACGTGTTGCGAGCATCGTGATTTGCCCTCACTTGAACAGGTCATGGCTCGGTGTCAGCGGTTGTTGGCAACGGCGCTGGCGGTGCAGGTACCTGCGGTGCAGCTGAACTGCAGCTGCGGGCGGCCACCGAAATCATTTACGTAGGTCAATACAGGTTTGTCGCCCAGTGACTTGCTGCTGACACCCAGATCCAACTGACCTCTGGGGGTGATCATCAAGGGCTTGAAGTCCGTTGCGCTGGCGGTTTTGAGGTCGGGCGTGGCATCGATCACGGTGATGTAATAAGGCGTCGGGTTGTTCACTAAATAGCGGTCGTTCTGTCGGGTAAGCGTCAGTTTTTCCTGCCAGGGGGCTTCATTGAGACCGGCTTTTGGAGCAATAGCCACGGGGCGATAGAAAAGCTTCACTCGCGTTTGCAGCGCGATCTGCAAAGTGTTTGGTTTATCGCTGCGCGGCGGCACTTCGCGAAGGTTGAAGTAGAACAGTGATTCGCGATCCTGGGGCAGTTGGCCCAGTTCAGGCAGACCTTGAATTTTCACCTGGCTGGTGGTGCCGGCTTCCAGGCGCTGGATTGGAGGCAGTACCACCAGGGGGCTGGTGATCTTCTCGGACTGTTCGTTTTCAATCCAGGCCTGGGCCAAATAGGGCAGTTGGGTATTCTGGTTGCTGACGCTGAGGCTGACCGATTTCTCGCTGCCGGTAAAAATCACCCGGGTACGATCAAGCGACACGGCGGCTTGGCAGGTCTGTGCGGTGCACGCGCCGATCAAAACGAGCAGGGGCAAAGTGTTGCGTTTGAAGCGAGCTTTCATAGAGGTACCTATTGCAATAAATTAAGCGCCAGCGTTATCCACGTCGCTGACTGGCCGGCACATCAGCTCCAGTTGTCGCTCAAGCGATGTAACCCGGTCGGGTAGGGTGAAGGTGCATCGTGCGCTGCCATCCCAATGCAGCGACATGGTTTCGCCTGGCTTTATGCCGCTTAGGTAAGTCGATCCTTCTTCACCGACAATGCCGGTTTCCTGGCCGCGGCTGTTCTGGGCGGTTGCGCCAAAGGGCGGAGCGCGGCGGTTTGCCATGCGAATGATGACCATGGACTTGTAGCCGGCAATAACGTCAAAGCGGCGATAGCCAATCGCGCCCTCGGTCAGGGTCGCCTGGGTGACTGATTGGGTGGCTTCGACGTCGTCGGCCAAGCTGTCCAGAACTATGTTGGCCTGATTCCGGTAGTAGCTGTTCACGTCGCTAATCACAGCCTTGCCGAAACGGTTGGTGCGGGTGACCCCGCCGCTGCCGCGCACCGGTACGCCGGCTACGCCCTGGGTATCAACCAGAAGCCGGGTGCCACCCATGAGGCTGCTACGGTGCAGGGCCGCGCCTTCACCGGTCAGGGTTGCTCCGCCTTGCAAAGACAGGCTCGCCGAGGTGTACTCGCCGGTCTGATAGCTGGCACTGGCCGTTACCTGAGCCTCATCACCATCATGAGAGAGGAAGCCGCTAGCCGTTTCACCGCTTGAGGCCTTGCCTGCGCTGAGCATGTAGTGGTTACGATCATCGATGCGGTCGTAGTAACTCAAGCTATGGCTGCTTTGCCCCTGGTTTACCGATGAGCTGTAGCTGAATGAGCCATTGCTGCCCCAGGGAATGCTGACCGACAGGTAAGCGCCGTCATCTGAGGTGCCGCTGGCCTTGTTCTGGTATGCGGTGAGCGACAGGCTGAGGTTCTTCAACCCTCCCACGTTGAAATAGCGTGACAACGACAGGCTATAGCGATCGCTCGCCTGGCTGTTCCAATAGGTCTGGTGGTTGTAGTTCAAGTACACGCTCAGCGCGGAATCGCGAAACTGTTTGCTTAATGTCGCGGTATACATTTCCTTGCTCTGGTTCAGTGGCTGGCCACCTCGCCGGGCTTCGATGAATTCGTTCATGCTCATGTAGCTCTCCTCGGAGAACCGGTAGCCGGCAAAGGTGACCTGGCTGTCGTACTCGTCGAAGCGTTTGGAGTAACTGGCGCGGTAGGATTTACCGCTCAATGTGTCGCGCTCCGGCAACGTCGCTCGCGACTGTGTAACGTCGACGGACAATGCACCGAACGCCATGAGGTCACGGCCTACACCCACAGCCAGCGAACCGTAGTCCTTGGCGCCGAGGCCACCGCCATACAGCGACCAACCGTTGCTCACCCCCCAGGAAAACTCACCGGTGGCGAATGCCGGGCCATCAAGCTGATGCTCCCAATCAGAGGGTTTGCCGGCAGCTAGCTTGTAGCGCACCGAACCCGGACGGGTCAGGTAGGGGATGCTGGCGGTGTCCATCTGGAATTCTTGGACGCTGCCATCCTGTTCTTCGACGCGCACGTCAAGTTGGCCAGAGACCGCATCGTTGAGGTCTTGGATGCGAAAAGCGCCTGGTGGTACCTGGGTGTCGTAAAGCACTCGGCCTTGCTGGCGAATTACCACGCGCGCGTTGGTGCGGGCTACACCGCTGATTTCTGGGGCATAACCTCTGAGGTTGGGGGGCAGCATGTTGTCGTTACTGCTCAGGTTGCCGCCGGTGTAGCGGAAACTGCCGAACAGGTTCGAGTCCAGGTAGTCCTCACCGAGGATCAGGTTCGAACGTAGCGACGGCACAGCGCGCAAAGCGTAAAAGCGACTCCAGGCAAATTGCTGCTGTGAAGGTTGGTCGGCGCTGCGTTGCATCTGGCTTTGCCAGTCGCCGCGCAAGCGCCAGGCACCCAGGTTGATACCGGCGGTACCATTGCCGCTGAGGTTATCGGTGCGTCCTTTACCTTGTTTGCGTTCGGTGGTCTGGGCGTTGAGGTTGTAATCGAACAGCACGCCGGCGATGCCGTCGTCCCAGCGTGAAGGCGGATCCCAATTTGCCGCCGTGTACTCCAGTTGGTCCTGGGGAATGCTCACGTACAGTGCCGAAGTACTCAGGCTGCCACGTGCCTGCATGCCAGGAACACTACTGAGGTTCAGACAGGCGCCGTCGTGCCACCAGGTCAGGGACTTTAGGACGTGCTCTTTCAGACCCAGTTCCTTGACCAAGGCTGGGGAAAGACAGGCGACGCTGCTTTTCGGATCGTCGTCGGCCGGGAGGTAATCGATCGGGAATTCCGTCAATGTATCGCGGTTCATGTGGACCATCAGGCTGTACTGGCCGGGCATAATGAAGTTGGCCGATGCAAACACTCCAAGATCAAGGTTCTCGCGATCTTTGAGGTCCAATACCTCGGTGTTGAATTGGAATTCTTCGGCTCCATTTACCCACGTCGCGACACAACACAACGCCGTAGCAGCCAATGCCTTACGGTGATCCACGTGACTAAATCCTTGAGCGAAACTGCGCACTGGGTAACTGCAGTTCAGAAGTGCTGAATACTCAGCTTAATCGTGGCGTGATAGTCGCCCGCTTCCAATGTATGTCCACTGCCGACGAGTGACAGCGAGTAGTTAAGAGTCAGCATGTCGGGAGACATACTGCTGTGTTGTAGTAACATGCCGGGTGAAACTAACTGTCCTTCCTGGTCTTTGATTTGTAAGGCAATGCCCTGTGCGACGCCTTGAACACTGAAGTATTTACCATTGGACTCACCTTCAAATGTTAATTGGAAACGCTGCGAAGGTTCAGTGTTGTCGTTCGTGCGGTAAGTAATGCAGTCATTTATAAAAATATTAAGGGGTTGTTTAGATGTAGTATCGCCATTGATTAAACCGTGAAGCGCTGTGGGTTTAAATGCAATCGTCTGGCTATCATTACCCATACGGATAGTGCAGGCGCTATCGACAATGCTTCCGGTCATCTGCACTCGCCCCTTGAGCCCAGTAGTCACCACCGGCTCAGCCAAACAGACAGGCCCGCCCAAGGTGCAAAGGGCCAGCGTGACCAGCAATGCGGTTGAACGACTCATCTACGCCTCCGCAAAGTTCTCCGCAGCACGCAGCACGCAGCAAGTGCTGCGGAGTCCTCAGTGACAAAATCCGTTACTGATAAGCGAGGGTGAAGTTGGCGAACGTCTCGAAGTTACCCGGTACGATTTCGGCTGCGGCAGCTTCGCCGCCGCCTTCCGCAGCAAGCATGTCGCCCTGCAGATAAGCATTGAATTGCAGGTAGGTGTCGCCATTGGACAGCGACTGCGCAGGCGAAGCACTGCCGAGTTTGATGAGCGCGCCGGAGTGATCGGCAATGGCCAGGCTTGCACCTTGGGCAGTGCCTTTCAGCGACAGCAGGTCCGGGTTCGACGAGGGCGAACCGGTGAAGGTTGCCGTCGCAGACTTCAGAGCGCCCAGGTCACAGCCGCGCAATTCAATTTTGAAAGGAGTCGGGTTGGATTTGCCGCCGTTTTTCAGGGTTACGTTGGAGATTTGATCCATGTCGACAGTCTGGTACTGCGACTCTTGAGATATTGAACACGGCGAATCGATAATCGCGCCCTTGAAGGTAATCACACCGTGACCCTGATCTTTGGCAACACTGACAGCAGAAGTGGCAGCCAAGGTGATTGCCATTATCGCGCCAGCCAACGTACTAACTTTCATTTGAAACTCCTAAATTGATGTTGGTGTCCTTGAAGGGGACTCAATTGAACTCTCTTTGCGCCGGGGTATCGCCGTACCCTTGAGCTGGAGCCAGTTTAGGAGTGACAGGGGAAGAAGTGAGTAGGACGTTGCCTATGCATGACAGGGAAATTTCCTACAGACTTGCTGGTTGGCAGTTAGGGAATCAATGCATTGCGCTTGGCGAACTCGGCCAGGTCGACCAGCGAGGCGGCGCCTAGCTTTTGTAGCAATCGGGTTTTATAGGTGCTAACAGTTTTATTGCTGAGAAAGAGCATTTCACCAATCTGCTTATTGGTGTACCCCTGGGCCAGGTGTTGCAATACCGTCACTTCACGGTCTGTTAGGGACTGAATTTGTTCAAGCTCAGTAAGTTGTTCTGCTGAATTGACGCTGTCAAAGGACAGAGAGGGGAAGAAGCTATAGCCAGCGTCTACGGCTTTGATCGCGTTGATCAGGCTGCCCAAGTCTTCTTCTTTATTGACGAAGCCACGAGCGCCCAGCTGGATGCAGCGTCGGCACACTGAATCGGCGGGTTGAGAGGTCAATATTAGAATCTCGCTGCGTACATTCAAGGCTTTGATTCTAGAGATAACGGTATAGCCATCCAGCTTTGGAATGCCAATGTCGAGGACAACCACTTGTGGTGTCAGGTCGCGCACGAGTTGAACAGCATCGATACCATTGTCTGCTTCGGCGACCACACGCATACCGTGCTTTTCCAGCAGGACCCGGACGGCAAGTCGAATGACCGGGTGATCGTCAACTATAAGAACGCTATGCATAATGTGAGTTCTACCTTGAAAAAACGTTTGTTACGAAGCGGTGTAGTCTCGGCGATATAAGGTTAACACCATTAGCTATTAGCGGCAGAGCTGTAAGTGCAGGATAGTGCTGCCTTAGGAAATTTCCCAGTGCGCATAGGAAAAGTCTCATGGAGATGTAGGAAGCGCTCCTTGCAGACTGTTCGTCCTTTAATTGCGTGCGTGTAGACCTGCAATGCAAGATTTGACTGTTTTGGTGCTGGAGGATGAGCCCTTTCAGCGCCTTGTCACCGTAACCGCGTTGGAAAAGGTGCTTCAGGGACCCATTCTGCAAGCTGCTGGTGGAGAAGAAGCGATTGCTGTCCTGGCCGCTTGTGACGCTGTGGACATCGTCCTCTGTGACCTGAAAATGGCGGGCATGGATGGCCTGGCGTTCTTGCGTCATGCCAGCAGCAGCGGCAAAGTCGGTGCTGTGGTGTTGTGCAGCGAGCTGGATCCGGTTCTACGTCAGGGCACAGTCGCGATGATTCACTGCCTAGGTCTTACTTTTCTGGGCGACCTGGGCAAGCCGTTCAATCTTGATGGGTTTAGCCTATTGGTTAAACGGTACCGGGAATACTGCAGCAGCATTCCCAGACTGTCGCTTGCAGAATTGCCGACCTTGGGCGACGTGCAACGCGGCCTGGATAACGGCGAATTTGAAGCCTACTACCAACCCAAAGTTACTCTCGAGGGCCAACTGCTGGTCGGAGCAGAAGTTTTGGCGCGTTGGACGCATCCGCAGTGGGGCGTTTTATTGCCGGCGCATTTTTTGCCCGTCATGGAAGAACACAATCTGGTCGATAGGATGTTCTGGCAGCTTTTTGACCAGGGCCTGGCCCTACAGCAAAGACTGGCTGTACAAGGACGGGTGATCAACCTGGCGTTCAATCTGCATCCTGCACAACTGGCGTGCACCGGGCTGGCGGAGCGCATTGCCGTGTTGCTCAAGCAATCGCAGGTGCCAGCGGCCAGCGTGATGTTCGAAATCACTGAAGTCGGTGTCGTGAGTGCGCCGGCCAGTAGCCTGGAGAACTTGGTGCGGCTACGTATGCTTGGCTGTGGCCTAGCCATGGATGATTTTGGCGCTGGTTATTCTTCGCTGGACCGGCTCAGTGAGCTGCCGTTCAGCGAGATCAAGCTCGATCGGGCGTTTATACGCAAGATGCAAAGCCAGCCAAAAAGCGCCGCAATCATCAGTTGTTCTGTTGCATTAGCCCGAGCGTTGGGGGTCTCGCTGGTTATCGAAGGTGTAGAGACCACCGAACAACAGGTACGTCTTATTGAGTTGGGCGCCACCCTTGCCCAGGGCTTTCTTTTTGCACGCCCCATGCCGGAAGCTCATTTTATAGACTTCTGTACCGTTCAGGCGGGTTGGGACCGTTGAGGATCGAACGACAGAGGCGACTTTGAACTATTATTGCCTCATCCATGACGGCCCTCCAGTAGCATGCCGGGCTCTTGAATGAACGGCCTTCAGCCAACGGATTCCCGTACTTCAGGCATTTTCGGTCTTCTATTTCATATGTATCTACGTCCATTCTGTCTGTCAATCGGGCTGTTTTTGGGGGGCGCCCCGGTGATGGCTACATCATTACCTCCAGCCCCGCAGGTACTGTCCAGCCAACTGCGTATCGATCGTCCCGATCTGGCTGTTTCTAGCGAAGATTGGCATTGGCTGCGGCACAAGGCCGAGCTCAAGGTCGGCGTATCGGCAGCCGCGTCCGCGCCGTTTTCGATCAATGCCCAAGACAACCTGTACGAGGGCATCAGCGCCGATGCAACTGCTCTGGTCGCGCAGCTATTGGGCTTGCAGGTGAAGGTCGTGGCCTTCGCCAATGAGCAGGATGCGCACAAGGCATTACAGGCCGGTAGCGTTGATGTGATCAGTGTTCACGGCAGCACCAGGCCACGCCCGAACCTACTGCTGAGCATTCCCTATGCCGAGGATAGGCTGGCGGTTTTCAAACGCAGTACCGAACCTCGGCATTCACCCGTTGATCTTGCTGGCTTGCGCGTAGCGATCACCGAAGAACACAGCGACGAGCTCAAGCAGCGCTACCCGCAGGCCGATTTGCGGGTGTATGCCAAGCATGATGAGGCGATTGCCGCTGCAGCCTTTGGCCAAGCTGACGTTTATCTGGACGATCTGTACAGTGCCTACTACCGAATCAACCACTCCTACTATGGTTACTTGCGCTTTGAGCGTTTCAGCGACCTACCGGTAGGCGGTTATGGTTTTGCCTTGCGCACGGATAACTCACGCTTGCAGCGGCTCATCAATGTCGCCATCGAGGCTATCGGTGACGATACGTTGCGTAACCTGTCCAAGCGCTGGGTCGGCAACAGCTTTATTCCAAGTGAAGAACCCTTAGACCTCACCGTAGAGCAGTTACGCTGGATCCAGCGTAACCCAGTGGCGCGACTGGTAATCAATGATGACATGGCGCCGGGTGCCTACTTCGACTCGAACGGCGTATTTTCCGGTGGGTTCGCTGACTTGCTCGAAGTGATAACCCTAAATACGGGCCTGCATTTTGAGGTTGTTTTGCGCAGCGGCGGTTACCCGCAGATGATCGAAACGTTGAAAAATAACGAAGCTGATCTGGCCTTGATGACCGCCAGCCTTGAGCGTGAAGCGTTCCTGCGTTTTTCCAGGCCGCTGGATACCAGCCCCTTTGTGTTGCTTAGCAGCAAGGAACAGCAAGGCAAGCTGGAGAGCCTGGCCGACAAGCGTGTGGCGATTCCTACTGGGCACGTGGGCTCACAGCAACTGCGCAAGCGCTACCCCGAAGCAGTGATAATTGACGCTGGCACCACGCTGGATACGATGAACTTGCTCTATGAAGGCAAGGTCGATGCCGCCATTGTGGCGTTGCCTGCAGCACGTTATTACAAGGAGCGTTTGTTTCGCGATAAATTGGCGATCAACCAGGTGATTGATGTCGGGCCTGCCACGCTCAACTTTGCGATGCGACGAAGTGATGTCGAACTGCAATCCATTATCAACAAGGTCATGCAAAGCATCGCCCCGGATGAGATCAATGCGATTTCCAATCGCTGGCGTTCACCACCAGGCATGAGCGGCCAGACCTGGGTCGATTACCAAAGGGTTATCATCAACATCGTCGCGATTGCGGTGTTGTTGCTTTTGCTGTCGTTGGTCTGGGTGGTGTATCTGCGTCGCCAGATTAAAGTCCGGGCAAGGGCAGAGCGGTTGCTCAGCGATCAACTGCAGTTTGTCGAAACACTGACTGATTGCATGCCGCCGCCGCTGTATGTGCGTGATCTCAAGGGACGCATGCTCTCGTGCAACCGCAGCTACTTGAAAAGTGTCGGCCTGAGCGCCGAGCAGGTGCTGAACAAAACGGTGCGTCAGCTACCCAAGGAAAACTTCGAGAGCCTCCCGGATTTTCATCGCAACTACTTTAAGGCGATGCGCGACGGCCAGACGATCGAGTCGGTGCATGCCATTCAGCTCCAGGGTAGGGAGGCGTGGATCAACCACTGGGTGCAACCGTTCCAGGACCCCAAAGGTGAGATAAAGGGGGTTATTTGTGGCTGGTTAGACATCACTGAGCATCGTCAGTTGGTGGAGCAGTTACGAGAAGCAAAAGCCCTCGCGGATGATGCCAGCCGTGCCAAGACCAGCTTTCTGGCGACAATGAGCCACGAAATTCGCACGCCAATGAACGCCGTAATCGGCATCCTTGAGCTGGCACTTAAGCGCGCCGAAAGTAAGCCCATTGACCGCGCGAGCATTGAAATCGCCCATACTTCGGCAAAAAGCCTGTTGGAGTTGATCGGCGACATTCTCGACATCGCCCGCATCGAATCCGGACGTCTCAGTCTGTCGCCCAAGCGTGCCAATTTGCGTGAACTGATCGAGTCTGTGGCCAGGGTGTTCGAGGGGCTGGCTAGGCAAAAGCGCTTGACCCTCATCCTTGACATCGATTCGAGCATTAACTGCGATGTGCTAGTCGATGCCCTACGCTTCAAGCAAATCCTCTCCAATTTGATCAGCAATGCCATCAAGTTCACCGAAGAAGGCTCGATCACGATCAGTATTTCCGGGTTCTTGGTCGATGCCAGCCTGCTTAATGTTCACCTCAGTGTGGAAGACACCGGTGTAGGCATAAGTCCTAATGATCAGCAACGCTTGTTCAGACCTTTCGTTCAGGCGCAGCGCAATGTGCAACAGACCGAAGGGACGGGCCTGGGACTAGTGATCTGTCGTTCGCTGTGCGAAATGATGGGCGGCCATGTCACTATGAGCAGTGCTTTAGGCCGTGGAACGAAGATAGAAGTAGAGCTGCATTTACAGGTATTAGAGCGCATCAACATCACGCAGTTACCCGCGTTACCCTTGGCTCATCAACGTTACTGCTTGCAAGTTCTGGTGGTAGATGATCACCAAGTCAACCGCCAAGTATTACACCAACAACTGGAATTCTTGGGTCATGATGTCTATGAGGCAGAAGACGGGCAGCGTGCCTTCGACCGCTGGGGCGAGCACTCTTTTGATGTTGTTATTACCGATTGTCATATGCCGGTCATGAGTGGTTCGGACCTTGCACTAGCCATACGCAGAGTCGAACAGGAGCAAGGACTAGAGCCCACGATGATTATTGGCCTTACGGCCGATGCGCAGCCGGAAGAAATAGAACAGTGTATAAAGGCGGGCATGAATGATTGTCTCATCAAGCCTATCGGTCTTGATGAGTTGGACGCGAGATTGTTGGGGCTACAACAGAATCGGGATGCAGAGAACGAGTGTCCTGCGACGACATTGCCACTGATGGCATCCGATTCACTACAACTGGTAGATCTGGGACCTCTGGAGTTGCTTCTCAATAATGACCCGGTAAAGTTTCGTGAAATACTGGATGAGCTAATCAATAATAATCGCAAAGATTGTCAGTTGCTGAGAGTCCTACTTCAGAATGGTGAGACGGATAAGTTAGGGGAGTTGGCTCACAGAATTAAAGGCGCTGCGCGTGTGGTTAAAGGAGAGCAACTGGTCGAGTCTTGCCGGCGTATGGAGTTGGTATGTGCTGATGCACAGGCTTCGTCTGAAGAGCTCAACCAGGCGTTGAGCGAGATGGAGTTTTCCATACTCCAATTGGAGCGGGTACTTGCAGCTCTTTGAACGGAAATTGTCTCTAGGACTGCTTATGTCGCGCTGAGCTTCTTGAATAAATCTGTAATCCACGTCGGTATCCATTCCGTTTTCAAGCTGCGGAACACTCGCTCCATCGGCGCATTGTCCCGGCAGTTTCCCCAGCGGCTCATGCTCTGGCGCATTCGATAACCCCACAGCCGCTGGCGAAATAAACGACTTGCACACTGGGGCAGCAGTTCCGATTGGCGCAGCTTTTTGAAGGCAACCAATTTGGTTGCCAGCATGAGTCGCCGAGGTAACTGTCATGAAAACGCCGTGGCCGAGAGCTTTTTCCGTAAGCGTTCGGCAATTACACCTTGCTCTTGGGTATTGGCATAGCGGCGATCAGGCTGCCCACCTTATCCTCCATCCTGTTACCGCCCCAACATCAGATGACTACGCCTGAAGTCTTTTCGTGGAAGTCGATGGATTTCAGCGAGCGTTGGTTAACATAGAAAAACTCTAATTCACGCATACGGACTTTGGTGTTTACGCGATCAGTAGTGGAAGCAGGATAGCCTCCTGCTTCCACGAGTGGATTGCTAGTTAATGGGTTTGCTGATCAATCCCGGCCTGTAACGCCTGGCTATCACTGTGCCCGCCGACCCTCAGCGGTCCAAGGTTGAAGGCTTGATCCTTACGTATGGCGTCGTCCTGTTTCTGGGTCAATTCGTCCTTGGCGCCCAGCACCAGGTTGACCGGTGACTTCGACAGGTTCAGCCCGACATCCGCTCGGTAATCGCTGCCGGCCAACGTCGTTGCCGTGACCTTGGAACCACCCAGGTCGACCTTGCCCTGGTCCGCGCTGATCCGGGCGCCAGTCAGGTGAGCTTCGCCACTCACCTGCAGTTTGACGCCTTGCGTGCGGATGCCCGACGCTTGAGTGACGCTGTCTTTCACCACATGGCTGACGTCCAGGTTCAACGTCGGGGTGTAGGACGTGTTGCCGCTCTTGTCGCCGAACAGCACGTTTTCGGTGGTATTGGCCACCGAACTGCCGGTGGTGTTTTTGCCGTTGACGGCGTAGCTGTCAGTAGTTTTTGGCCAGGCTTTTTCCTTGAGGTCGGACAGGCGAGTGCCCACGGCATCCTTCTTGTCCGCCAGGTAAGCCTTGGCTTTGTCCACGCTCGTACCGAAGGCGCCGCGGGGCTCGGGGTTCACGTCGTAGCTACCGCTGCGGGTGAGTTTTTCGCCCAGGCGTTCCTTGGCGTTGCCAACGCTGTTGACCACGCTGTCCTTGGCCGAGGCCAGGTGCTCGGTGCCCTTGTCCACGGCGTTCTCGAGCTTTTCGCGGTGCTTGTCAAACGCGCCCTCGGCCTTGGCTTGCACCTTGTCCTTGAGCGGGCCGCTGGCCTTGGCCAGTTTGTTGACCACGCCGGGCTGGTTTTTCTCGACATCAAGCTTGGCGTCGACGTTGACTTGGGTGCTGCTGACTTGATCTTTGCGGCTCTCGACGACGAGGTCGCCGCCGACATTGCCACTGACCTGATCGGCTTCAATTCGCGCGCCGGCCAGATGGGTGTCACCGGCACTGTTGATCACCACCTTATTCGCCTTGATCAGGCTGTCGTGCTGGGTGGTGCCTTGCAGGTGATCCACGTCGACCTTGGCCCGCGCATTGATGCCGTGCTGGGTCTTGGGGGTGTCATGTTCACCGGCGTCGGCCAGGGTGGTTTTGCCGCCGCTGCCGCCTGCGCCCAGGGTCACGCCCCAGCTGTTATGCGCCTGGGTCGATTGCGCCGACTCTTGCAGGATGCCGCCGTTTTGCGCATCCAGATTGACGCTGTCAGCCACCACCTGAGTGCCTTGCAGGTGGATCGCATCCGCCGCGTTGGCGCCGCTGGTGAGGCTCACTTTGCCGTTGCTGTGCAACTGCCCGCCGCTAACGCCTTGGTCGTTTTCGGCGACTTTGCCGATGTTGAAGTTGGCGCTCAGGCTGCCGGTGGTGCCGCTGCTTTCAGCGCTGCTGGTCTTGCCGGCACCGACCGTCAGGCCGCCGCCCAGGTTGCTGCCGCTGCTCACGTGCGTAGCGGTGGCCGCTTGCAGATTCAGCTTGCCGCCAGCGTTGAGGCTGATGTCACCGGTCTTCGCGGTGCTGCTGCCGACCTGAGTACCCTGCAGCGTCATGTCGCCACCGCTGCTGAGCTGGATCGGGCCGTTGCCCTGCAGCGTCGCGACACGTGCCTGGCTGTCCTGGGTGTTCAGGCGCTTGTCGTCCAGTTGCACGCCGGCACCGAGGCTGGCGTTCGTACCGTTGCTGCCCGGGGCCGTGCCCACGGTCATAGAACCGCTGCCGCGCAGGCTGTTATTGGTGTTGCTCTGGGTATCGTTGGCCTGGTTCAGCGCCAATTCGCCACCGGCTTTGAGGTTGACGCCCGCCTGGCCGCCGTTGAACTGGCTGCCTTCATAACGCGCGTCGCCTTGGGTCTCGATGTTCACACCCTGGGCCCCGGCGTAGCTGCCGACTACCGCCGTGCTGCTGGATTCGCGCACATCGCTGCTGCCGCCTGCGCCATTGCCGCGCACGTTCAAGTCTTCACCGGTGGTGGTGTAGACGCGCACGCCCACTTTGGCGTCAACGCCTTGCTCGCTGCTGGTGTGGGTGTTGGCGGCCGCCGTGGCGAGGTGCTCGCCGGCATTGATCTTCAGCTCGCCCTCACTGGCGCGGTACTGGGTGCCTTCATCTTTCACGGTGTTGGCGACATTGACCTGCACCGTGCCACCGCTGAACTGGCTGACCACAGCGGTACTGTCCTGCTGTATACGGGTCTTGTTGGTATGGCCGACTTCCACATCGAGCCCGACATTCGGTTGCTCGAAGGCATCCAGCAGGCCGGGCTGATGGAATTTGGCCTGGGCCACGCCGTCGACGGCTTTTTCGATCGGCCGGGTGATGCCTTTGTATTCAACATTGGCGCCGACGTCAGCGGTCCAACCGTTCTCTTTGTGGGTGCCGGTCTCGGTGTTATGCGCCGCCTGGTTATCGACCTGCGCCGCGTTGACCTGCAACTCAGAACCTGCCTTCACCTGCGCGCCCTGGCTGGTCAGGGTGTTGCCGGCGTTGATCGTCAGCGTGCCGGCCGACGCCACGCTGCTGGTTTGCGCGGTGGTTTTGTGGCTGGTGTCAGTGCTGCTCTGGTGGCTGAACTGCGCACCATTGCCGGCTCGGTCCAGGCCGCCGGTGTAATACACGCCGCCAGCGGTGGTGGTGGTGTCGGTTTGGCTACGGGTGCTGTCATCGGTCGCCAACAGCTCGACGTTTTTGCCGCTCACGGTCGCATCGCCCTGGGTCGCCTTTAGCTCGGAACCCTTGATGCTCACGTCGCCACCGGCCGTGACGGCCAGGCTGCCGCCGCTGAGGCTGGAAGCTTGCTGCTGGGTGGTGTCGGTCTTGCTGGCGTGCTGCTGGTCTGCATAGTTCACGCCCGCGCGGTACTGATGCGTGCTGTCGGCGGTTTCCTTGGCGTAGCTATCGAAACCCCGCGTGTGAGTGCTGGTAGTGGTGTGAGAGGTGTTTTCAGCCGACGCGACTTTGATGTCACCCTTGGCATTCGCTTGCAGTTCGCCTGCCGCAGCGACCTTGGAGCCGCTGACGCTGATGTCCTTGGCGCTTTGCAGTTTGAGGTTGCTGTCCGAGCGCAGGTTGCTGGCGACGACGGTGCTGTCTTTGAGGTTCTTGCGGCTTTCATCCTTGGAGATACCAAAGAACTTGCTGTCGTTGCTGTAGCTATTGTCGTGGGAGGTGTCTTGCACGCCGTCGATCACCAGAGAGCCTTTGTCGCTGATGACGCTGGCCTGTTGGCCACCACGCGCCTGGCTGCCGCTGATGCGCACGTCGTCCGCCTTGACGATCAGCTTGCCATCGGCATTGACCTTGCTGCCGGTGTTCAGGGTCTTGCCCTTATCGCCATCGCCGTTCTTGCCGAAGAAACTGCCGCCAGTCAGGTCGCCGGAGTAAGCGTTGTCACTGCTGCTCTGGGTACGGCTGGCGCTGGTGATGTCGACTTGCCGAGCGGCCAATTGAATATCGCCCGCAGATTTCAGTTCGGCGCCTTGCAGTTGCAGTTTTTGCTGGCTGGTCAGTTCCAGGGCTTTGCCGGCCTTGAGGCTGCTGGTGACGCTGCGCTGTTCGCTGCTGGACTTGTCCCAGTTGGCTTTCCACAGGTGCTTGCGGTGGTTGCCCTGGTCGCGGGTTTCGTGGGTCTCGGTGGCGGCGCTCAGTTGCAGGTCGGCGCCGCTGTTGACGCGCAATGCGTCGCCTGCTTCGACCTTGCTGGCCTTGATCTCGGTGTTGGCGCCGGACGACAGCGTGGCATTTTGTTGTGCGACGACGTTGTTGCCGTGCTGACGCGAGTCCTTGTCGGTGGTGGTGCGGTCATAGGTTTCGTAGGTAAACAGGAAGTTGCTGTTGTTCCACTGCTCACGTTTTTCCTGAAGTTTTTGGCTTTCCAGGCTGCTGAGGGTGAGGTTGCGGCCGGCGTCGAGCTTGACGTTGCGTCCGCCGACGTCGGTGGCGGCGAGGCTCAAGTCTTTGGCACTGTGCAAGTCGACATCGCCCTGGCGGCTCTGCACACCGGCGCGGGTGGCGTCGAGGCTGTTGGCGTGGACCTGGCCGCTGATATCGAGGTCGCCGGCCGAGCTGACCTTCACCCCATCACGGCCCTCGACTTGCACCGCGCCCACGCGCACCCCGGCACCTTCGGCGGTGCTGATGATGTTGATACGGCCGGCCTGCATTGCCCCGAACAGGCGGGCGTCGATACGCTGGTCCTGGGTTTTGCTCGCCGGGTCGACCTGGCGCACCTGGCCGCTGGCGTAGTCGACCTGATTGCGGCCGACCTTGAGGTTCAATTGGTCACGCGCACTGAGGCGCCCATCGCTGTCGATACGCGGCGCGATCAGGTTGATCGACCCCGCGCCGTTTTGCAGGCCCTGGCCCTGCACCGTCAGGTGGCCGCTTGCATCGCGAGTGTTCAAGCCTTGCAGCTTGCCGTCGTTGAGCTCAGGGCGGCCCACTACCAGGTTGGCATTTGGGGTGTTGATGAAACTGCCGCCGTTGACGGAAATGCCATTGGGGTTGGCCAGCACATAATCGGCAGCCCGGCCAAAAATCTCCTGAGCGCCGTTGATGGCCGAGGCGTTGCGGCTCACCACTTCGTTGAGGATCACGCTCGCCGCCTGGCCCTGGAACTGCGGATTGGCCGCCAGTTGCCCGGCGAGTTGCGATTGACCAGCCTGCAAGGCGTTGTTCAACACCACGCCCTGGCGGTCGACGTTGTAGTCCAGAAACTGGTTATGGGACAGGCCGCCGGCATTCGGCGCGACGATGTTGACGATGGGCACGCCGCTCTGGTTTTGCAGCTGCGGCGTACCGCCAGGCCCTTCGACGACGGTTAAGCCACCGGCCAGGACCAGCTGCGGCAGCAGGAACAGGCTGGCGATGGCCCAGCGCAGTTTGCCCTGGGGTGAAAGGTGAAATGTATGGGTGTCAGTCGGCATAAATAAATTCGCTTTGTGTTGGCTGATCCGCGACGTGCGTTGTTCGTTGCAACGCTGCTGTGGTGGTCAGGTACGGCGGTTAACTCAGGCTAAACAGGTGTTGCTCAAATCTGTACGCTAAGGCGCGTCAGCCAGACCTCCGGCTCCTGGCCAAACCCTGCGGGCGTGTTGAGGTTGCGTTGGTAATCGAGGTCCAGTTGCACGTTTTTCCAGCTGAGGTTGAGCCCGGCACTGGCACCGCTCAGGCGCAGGCTTTGAGCGCCGTGTTCGCGCTTGATCCAGCCGTTGTCCAGGCCCAGGCGCGGGGTGATTTTTACCGGCAGGTCGCTGGTGAGCGGCAGGCGCAAGGTGTTGCGCCATACTGCGCCGATGGCCCCGGACGCGATGTTTTCGCGGTAGCCACGCACCGCCGAATCGTCGGTGCCCAGTAGTTGTTCGATGGCAGGCAACGCATCCGGGCTGTATTGCGCCGAGAGCTGGCTCTGCCACTGCCACGGTTGCCCCAGCCATTGGCCGTTGCGCCATTGGGTGAGGTTGGCGCGGTACTTATGGAATTGCGCCTGGGGCAGGTTTTTTTGCGTTTGGTCGGCATCACGGTCGGCGCCGAACCATGTCAGGCCTTGGGCGTAATTGACGTCGAGGTTCCACACTGCGCTGTTGAGCCAGAACAGATTCAGGCCAGCCTCGGCCACTGTCAGCGTCGGGCTCTGGATGCCTAAGCGAACCTTTTGTAGGTAGCTGTCGACGTCCTTGTAGGCCAGTTGCAGGTTGGCGCTGAGTTGATGGCCCTGGTCGCGCCACAGCACGCGGTCGGTGCGCAAACTGACCTGGTCGGTACGGCCGCTGTTGTAAAACGTGGCGCGGCTGAGCTTGAACGGCGAGCGGTATTCGGTGTGGCTGGCGAACAGGCTGTAGGTCCAGTACCCGTAAGGGATGGAATAGAACAGGCTGTTGCTGCGGCTGTAGCGCGGCCCGTGGTTGAGCGTGTCGCTGAAGCTCAGGTTGAGCGAATCGTTGAGCTTGAGCGGGCTGTCCAGGCTCAGGTTGATGGCATTGCGATCACGCCCCGTGCCGGCACTGCCGAGGTTATCCACTCCAAGCCCCAGCCCCCAGCGTGACGCCGTGCTGCGCGAGCGCAGGATGATGCGCGAGGCGCCAGCTTCATTGCCAGGGGCGATGTCGGCGGTGAGGTCCACCGAACGCAGGCGGTTGAGCTGGTCCAGGCCTTGTTCCAAATCGCGCAGGTTCAGCGGCTTGCCGAGCATCCCGGGGAACGCGCCGCCTAATGACACCGGCAGGCTCTGGTCGGCCAGTTCGATGGCTTCGAGGTAGCCCTCTTCGACGTGAATATCCAGCGACTGTCCGGCCGCCGGCGGGCTGATCAGGTACGGGCGGCTGGCGATATAGCCGGCTTGCACATACAGCTGGGTGATCTCGGCCAGCAGGCGGTTGATCTGGGTGACGCCCATGCACGGCGCCACGTAGGGTTCGATGCGTTTGTTCAGCTCAGCCTTGCTGAACAGCGTGACCCCTGCCAGGCGCGTGCCACTTAGCGGCCAGCAGCGGTCATCTTTGGCGATGTCTGTTGGCAAGGCCGGCGTGGCCGCTTGCGTACCGAAACTACCGCGTTGCAGTTGCCGTTGGCGCTGCTCCAGGTGTAATTGCTGCAAGTCGCGCTGCTGTTGCTGCTGCAAGCGCAGCGCTTCCTGGCCCGCTTGCGGCCCATCGGCGGCGGCGGCCGGCAGCGCGCACAGGCAGAGCAGGGCGACGCCCAGGCTCTGGATACAATACTGGCGTTGGGTTGAGGGCTGATTTGGCACTCGACATCCTTAACGTAGAAGTACGCACAATCCATACCCATTAGCCAAACGGTGAACTCAGGGATTTTGCACAGTTGAGCCATCATTAAACTGTTTGTTACATCAGTGGCAGGACTTTTTACGTAAAACGTGGGGAATGCCGCGTTATTCACAAAATAAATGCATAGAGGTGGTGCGGGAGGGCCTGGCGACAACTCGTTTGGGCGTTTCATGAGGCGATTTCTGCTCTCATTCTGCTGACTCACCGATCAACCCTGCCTTTCAGACGTATTTACCCCTTTGCCTTTTACAAAAGCCGCTGGGCTAGCATCAGGTTGTTCAATACAAACAGCTGAACATCGGCATTCTGTTCTCTACTCGCCTCCAGGCATCGGTAGTGAATCTTGCGCTTGCCCCGTTACTGCATGCGGCCTTCGCCGTGATGCTTGTAACTGGTTGGCAGCGGCCGTATTTATGGTGATCACGTATCCATTGCGGCGGGGCAACTGACCAATGATGTGGAAGATGCCCGAGCGGCCGTGATCGCCGCGCGCGAACGCCTGGACATTGGCGTCGGGACGCTGGTCAACCGTGAGCACGCCATGCTTTTCAGTGCCGGTGACTTGTTGATCGGCGGCGCGCTGGATGCCCAGGGCCAGGCCACCGGCCAGGCCGGGCTGGTGCATAACGCCAGCGCAAGTATCGAAGCACTCGGCGGGCTGAGCCTTAACAGTGCCGAGTTGCGCAATACCAACGAACACTTCAGCACCCAAGTGGTTGAGGTCAGCCGCGAAGGCGTCCAGGAGTTCCAGCACACCGGCTCTGCCAATCGCTATCGCCCGGATCAGATCTCACTCTACAACGACGAAGTCAGCCACTTGGTCAGCCCCGAGGGCGTGGCCGATAACTACAACCGCTACGACTACACTCGTACCACTACCCAGACCCAGATCCTCACCTCGGACCCGGGTGAAATCCTTTCCGGCGGCTCAATGCTGCTGACCGCCAATTCGGTGTTGAACGACAAGAGCCGGATCATCGCCGGCGGCACGTTGGTGGGCACTATCGGACAGCTCAACAACACCGAAGTCACCGGGCAGCAGACGGTGACGGACAGTGGCACGTTCAGCCATTTGTATCGCATCCATCGCAAGGGCCGTGACCGTCAGGGCCGTTCGACAGCCGCCTACAACCCGGCCGCCAGCGTCACGGATATTTTCCTGCGGCCAACCCAGTACCTGCAAAACACCGCCCATACCGGCAGTGGCCTGCAACTCGGCACTCGCCTGACCAGTAGCGTCGATCAGGCTGCAGGCGGTGCCAGTGCGGCCAAGGTCAATGTGGGCAATGGCCGAGCGCCTGGCCCGGTGCTGGAAGTGGCGGCGCTGCAAGCGACGGCGGCGGGAGGCGTAGGTGAGTCAATCCGTACCGGCGGGCTTAATGTGCAGGTGCCGGACAACAGCCTGTTCCACCTCAATCCCCAGGCCAACCCGAACTATCTGGTGGAGAGCGACCCGCGTTTCACCAGTTATCGTTCCTGGCTGTCTTCCAACTACATGCTGGATCGGCTGCAACTGGATCCGGGCCTGACCCTTACGCGGCTGGGCGATGGTTTCTATGAGCAAAAACTGATCCGCGAACAGATTGCCCAACTCACCGGCAGACGCTTCCTCGACGGCTACGCCAATGATGAGACCCAGTACCGCGCGTTGCTCGACAGTGCGCTGACCTACGCCGGCAAGTGGAAGCTGGTGCCGGGTGTGGCGCTCAGCCCTGAGCAAATGGCCCAGTTGACCAGCGACATCGTCTGGCTGGTGAAGAAGGACGTAACCCTTGCCGACGGCAGCGTGACGCAGGCGTTGGTGCCGCAGGTGTATGTGCGGGTGCGCGACGGCGACCTGGATGGCTCCGGTGCACTAATGGCGGGCAACGTGGTCGACCTCAAGCTACAAGGCGACCTGGTTAACCGCGGCACGATCGCCGGGCGCAGCGTGCTGGCGATTTCCGCCGACAACCTGCAGAACCTGGGCGGGCGCCTGACCGGTGGCGAGGTGGAGGTAAAAGCCCGCACCGACTTGAACAACCTCGGCGGGTTGATCGATGCCTCCACGCGCTTGAATACGGTTGCCGGTCGCGATATCAACATGGTGTCCACCACGCGCAACACCGAAAGTGCCCAGGGCACCGCCACGGGTATTTCGCGGGTTGCCGGGTTGTTTGTCTCCGATGCCAAGGGTGAACTGGTGGTGAACGCGGCGCGCGATATCAACCTGAGTGCGGCGCAGATCGTCAGTTCCGGCAAGGACGGCAAGACCACGGTGGTTGCTGGCCACGATATCAACCTGGGCACGGTGACCCAGAGCCGTGAACAAAGCGTGCAATGGAACGCCAGCAACTGGCGCAAGGACGCGAGCCGCACCGATGTCGGCAGTGTTATCCAGGGTGAGGGCGAGGTACGCCTGATCGCGGACAATGACCTCAATGCCCGAGGTGCCAAGGTCGTCAGCGAGCAGGGCGGGGTCACCGTTTCGACAGGCCGCGACGTCAATTTAAGCACCAGCCAGAGCTACAACTTTGTCGACGAGGCCCATAAGGTCACCGGCAGTAACAGCTTGTTCTCCAGCAAGACCACTTCAACCCGCGACACCGTGAGTGAAACCCGCGCCCAGGCCACCACCCTCAGTGGCGAGACCGCGTGGGTCAAGGCCGACAATGACTTGAATGTGCGCGGCAGTAACGTGGTCTCCACCAGTGGCACCACCCTGGTAGCCGGGCACGATGTGAATGTGGTGGCCGCCACCGACCAGCTCAGCGAACAGCACTTCAAGGAGGTCAAGCAAAGCGGGCTGTTCAGCGGTGGCGCCATCAGCAGCGCAGCGACAAAAACCGTACCGCCAGTGAAACGGCGGCGGCCAGCACCATCGGCGCCACCGATGGCAACGTGAGTATCCTGGCCGGCAATGCCTACCGCCAGGTCGGCAGCCAAGTGACGGCGCCCAAGGGCGATGTGAACATTGCCGCGCGGTTGGTCGATATCCTTGAGGCCCGTGACCAGCAACACATCACCCAGGAGACCAAGTTCAAGCAAGGCGGCCTCACGATTACCGTAACCAACCCGGTGATCGAAGCCGTGCAGACCGCCCAGCGCATGAAAACCGCGTCCGACCGCACCGATGATGGCCGGCTCAAAACACTGGCGCTGGTCAACACCCTGATGGGGGCGGGCAACGGCTATATCCAGTATGACAAGGACCGGTCCATGGCCGGCGGCATTAATATCAGCATTTCGGCCGGCACCAGCAAGAAGGAAAGTAAAACCGAGCAGACCTCCAATTCGGCCGCCAGCTCGTCGGTGTTGGCCGGTGGTGATGTCAACATTACCGCGGCCGGCGCCGGCAAGAACAGTAACCTGACCGTACAAGGCAGCCAGATCACCGCCGGCCATGACGTTAACCTCAAGGCCGACGGCGCTATTGCCTTGCTGGCCGCGCAAAACACGGTGCAACAGCGCACGACCGAAAAGGGCAGCAACGCCAGCCTTGGGATTGGCATTGCCATCGGCGGCCAAACCACTGGCATCAGTTTTAACGCAGGGGCGTCCCAAAACCGCGGCAAGGCCGATGGCGATGATGTGGTCTGGAGCAATACCCATGTGGACGCCGGTAATAAGGTCTCGCTCGATTCCGGTGGCGATACCCGACTCAAGGGCGCAGTGGTGAGTGGCAAGCAAGTCACGGCCGATGTGGGCGGTGATTTCAGTGTCGAAAGCCTGCAGGACACCAGTACCTACAAGGCCAAACAGACTAGCCTGGGCGTGGGCGTGAGTATTTGCGTGCCGCCATTCTGCATCGGCTCATCGAGCTTCACGTTGAGTCAGAACAAAGGCATTCAGAAATCCAACTTTGAAAGTGTCACTGAGCAGAGCGGCATTCGGGCCGGGGACGGTGGTTTTGATATCCGGGTCAAGGGCAACACCCACTTGGTGGGCGGCGTGATCGCCAGCAACGACAAGGCGATTGCCGATGGCAAGAACAGCTTGAGTACCGGCTCATTGACCACCGCTGACCTGCACAACAGCGCCAAGGCCAGCGCCGACAGCAGTGGGCTCACCCTCAGCAGCGACTTTGTCGGCCAGGGCATGTACGGCGCCAGCAAGGCCTTGTTCAGCAACTACCTGGATGCAGGGAAGGCTTCGGACTCTTCCGAGGGCAACACGCTGAGCGTGGTGAGTGCCGGCAATATCCTCATTACCGATGCCTACCGCCAGCAGCAATTGACCGGCCGTGATGCCAGTCAAACCGTGGCCAGCCTTAACCGTGACACCGCCCACTCCCATGTTGGCGCCGAGCGTCAGGACCTGGACAAACTGCAGCGTACCGCCGAGGCGGAGCAGTCGATCAAGAATGAGGCCTATCGCCAAGGGGTGCAGTTTACCGATAAGGCGTATCGCACCATGTTCAAAACGCCGCCACAGATGTTGGCGCTGGAGCTGGATGAACAGGGCAATGTGAAGGAAGGCGCGGACCAAAAGCCATTGTTCCGTGTAGTGGGTGATGCAGAAAGGCAACATCTGCAGGCGGATGAAAACAACGTAGTCAACGTAGCCCTCAATGGCATTTTCAACGACGACAAAGCCGCGGCTAAATACGCGGCTCAGCATCGCGACCCTGGCGCGACCGGGACACAGTATTTCATGTGGTTTCCCAAGGCGGACAATACCCTGTCGGAGCTGTTGATTGCCGGGTATCAGAAGGCGATGGATAACGACTTTTTCGGCTTGACCAACTACACCGCGGCCTCGCGCCAGTTGCAGCTCGACTATGGCGCCACTGGCTTGCACCTGACTGAACACAGTCGCGGCACTATGACCGGTGGCAACTCCCGACAATCCATTTACAACATGCCTGATGCTGCCGGGTTACTCAGCAAGACTACGGTGTATAACTTCGGTGGCGCGTTCAATGTTTACACCGCCGATGAACAGTTGGCCTTTTTGCAAAACCGTTCGGCCGTCACCGACCCAGTCGAACAGGCGAAGATGGTTCTTAAATACGAAGTTCATAACAACGACCCGGTGGGCAGGTGGTTCTTCATGGGCAATAACCCGGGTACTGGCGGCGTAATACCTGAGGGCAGCAGCTTGCTCAAGGAGTTGGGCAATGTCTTCACCGGTGATACGACCATGCACAGCTGTTATGGCAGTGGTGCGCAAGCCTGCGCAAGATATTGGCCGCAAGGCAAGCCGGTGCTGGTGCCTGTCAGCCCGAGAAAATAAGGAGATTGATCATGTGGCTTAAACCTATGGCATTGGCGCTGCTGCTTGCTACCCTCGTCACCGCCTGTTTCAGCGAGCCCTTTCAGCCCCCGGCGGCTGATGCGGACTTATGGGAGAAACCCGGCGCGAGCAGCAAGGATGTCTTGACCTCCATGTTGGCTTGCGGTGAGAAGAATGGCTCCGGCATCGATCCCAATGCCAGCTTCCAGGAGCGGGCGCAGCGCTTTGTGTGTATGAAGCGCTCGGGCTACACCCGGCGTGATGGTTTTGACGTCTGTGCGTTGCGCACCCAAGAACCGTTGAAGGCCTGTGAGTCGGCGCAATGAAACCACAAAAAAACCGCCCTCTTTTTGAGGGTTCGTCACTCAACACGATAGGGACATCACCTGTGAAATATGCAATCTGCGCCACCTTGCTGCTGTTACTGAGCGGCTGTCTGACCATGTCGGGTGAGTACACCGTGACGGCTCAGGACGCCTCCGGCGCCCCGTTAACCAAGCTCGGCACGTTCACCGCCGAGGGCCATAACATTTACCCCATACGCAATGCGTTCTGCCTCAATGCGCCGGGGGCGACGGTCATCATTCGCGATGCCCGGACCGGCGAGGAACTGAGCAGCGAAAGCCCTTATCACTGCCGTTAAGCCTCAAAAAAGGACTTCCATGAGAGCGTTTCTGATAGCCGGCCTGGCCGTGGCCGTGAGTGGCTGCGGCAATATTTCCAATATCCGTGCTTACAACACGCCCTATGTTGAACCCACAGCAGGGGATACCGCACGCTTGCGCGTGATCACCAATGGCGTGGCGCGCGGTGTGCCGGGCCGTGACTGCATCGACTGGCGTGTGCCTGGCGCCGGGGTGATGACCGTGTCCGAATCCGGCTTTGCGGGTCAGAATAATGGCCGCAGCCTGGGCATGCCCGAGAGCAACCGCCGGGTGGAGGCGCAAGGCTCGGCGCGTAGCGAACTGAAGGTGCCGGCGAACAAGCCTTTTGCCATGAACTTCCAGAGTGAGGGCTATGTTTCTGGCGGCAATTCCTATAGCTGCAGGCAGAGCTTTCACTTCACCCCCAAGGCCGGGCAAGATTACGAACTGATCCTGCTGGACGGTGGCCAGTGCCTGGTCGCGTTGCAGCGCTTAAACCCAGCTGGAAAACCTGAAAACGAGCCTGTTGAGAAGGCAGGGCTGTGTAGAGCATTGGATGCCTTTTAGCTTAGCGTATTCAGAGTTCCAGCTATAGGTGGCTATCCGGACATTGCGGATAGTTCAAACCTAAACGTGAGCCGAATCAATGCGCATCGGGGCGTGGCCTTTAGCCGACTTGACATACCAGGCGTATCCAAGAGGCAGAGAAGTGAGCCAGCTTGCACTTGCGGAGGAGGCAAGCTGGGCGAAACCAGAACCGAGTTGGTCGTCCGCTTTTGAGGTAGACATCCAGACAAAGGCCAATCGTTTTCTGGCGCTGTCACGAGATGGAGATAGATGGCATCACCGACCACAATTTTTCTGACATGTCCGCTTATGGCCGAATTCAATCGGTCGTCACAGGCAGAAAACGGCCAAAAGTGGCCGCTCATTACGTAGGAAATTCGGGCGATTCAGCAGATGACGTGTTGAGCTAATCAAACGTTACGACAAAACAATGTAGTCATTGCGCTGAATGATGCCGTCGTGTGGTCCCTCAACCAAATGAACGTATCGTCCTTCTATCGCATCAATCGGCAAACAGTCGTCCACATCCAGCACACCATCAGTATGGGCCTGGACCCAGTGCTTTAAAATCTCGCGTTTACCGAGGCTCATCGCCTCCCGCTTATCTTTCGCAACTATCAGAGAATAGTGATGTGCTTCGCCAAAGGATTTAACTTCATATCCGCCTAAATTGATAAAATACAAACGCATTGATCCAGGGTGGGGAGCTAATTCACTTAGTTCTAATTTCCAGCCTGCAACTCCATCAACTGCCATCCACGCATCAATATGAAGGCCTACAGGAGATCCAAACCAACTCTGTCTAAGCTGAGGATATGCACCCTCTAAGCTATCAGCTAATACGAAGGCTATATCATGGACTTCAATTTTCGCTCTAGGATGTTTTCCGCCTAACATTACAATAAAAAGCATTATTCGCCCTGCTATAAATTAAAAATGGAACAGCTCAAATAGTTGCGGGCCATATTATCATGTTTTAAACACCATTAACATCGCGCCGACAATTGCACGCAAGTCAAAAAATTAAAGCAATAACCTAATAAAATTCATATAAACACACCTCCTACAACGCCATGCGTAAATGGTGATGAAGGATCAAAGAATGTAATTATACAGGTGTCAGTCAGGCCTCTATAGGCATTGAGTAGGCGTTCGGGGGGAACATTTTCGGGGGCCTCACCGCCTCCCGAACGCGTGCGCAAAGACCCGTGGTCGATTCAGAAAGTAGTAAAGTCCGGAGACGAGGACTCACAGGACCAGCCCTCCAGGTAAATTTTCACACCCTAACTGAAGGTGCTGCAGCCCTTCGTGAAGGGCAGGTTAGCGTCGTTTGCCGCCGGTCAGGCGTAAACTCAACGCGTTATCGGTGATGGGTTGGAACATCTAAGCCCGTAGTCCCCAAAACACAGGCAGTACAGCACCACGATTCATCCGTGGACTCGCTCAATGATCCGCATCGATTCCATCTGGATCGCCACCGAGCCGATGGACATGCGTGCCGGTACCGAGACCGCGTTGGCTAGAGTTATCGCGGTGTTCGGTGCGACGATTGAACCAAGGCAAGTTTCACTGGCCAGGTATCCGGCACGGATCGGACGTCGAACTCGACAACGAGCAACTTCAGGCCTTGATACTGGGCTTGCCTTGGCAGCGGGTAGGCGCGGGCGGCTCGATCACAGTGCTTTAGCTGCCATTACCCAGAACGCTCAAGAATGACGGATAAGGATCTTAAACTTCAAAGAGCCGACGCACCTGCACGGAATCGGCGTTTCCGCTTTGTTCAAGAGGAAGAAAGTAACGTAGTTGCCATTGCTGTGTCCTAACGGCCTGTTTGGCGACTGGTTTGACCCAAGGTGGATAAACGCGGATAGCGCGCTTACCACCTTTACCGTTAATCGCCATGATGCCCTTTGATGCCAGTATTTTCTGGTCGAAAACAAACTGTCCGCGATGCGTTGCATCGAACACACTCACCACAACAAAGGCTACGCCATCATCGATATCGAGAGGTGCAATGATGCTGCCTGACGTCGGGCGCTTCCATATTGTGACGAACTGTCCAATCTTCGTCGGCGTTGTTTTAGCCACACGGAAGACAATGGTGTGTCCGTCGAGGCCAAAGCGGGAGGCACCATACTCGGCACTCTCAGCCTCGCGTATAGCCAGATCCGTCAATTGCATTCCCGCCGGCGTGTACACATCCTGGATAGCCGCTATCAGATCGTTTGGAATATAGCCGAGGCCAGGGTCTGCCGCGCACGCATATTTTGTGCCTTGTTCAGTTAAATCGAATTTCAAAGGGAACAACTCCTAAACCACTCATTGGCCATACGATCCAATCCAGAACATATGCTACGCCCTTCGACATACCCAGCGGACTGCGGGCGATTACATCGTGTGATTACGCAAGGTGGGATAGCCAGCCGCTTACGCTTTGGATAGGTCCTTCGTGACAGGAAGCTTCTGGCCGATTGCTGCCCGCTACGACAGGCAGAAGTTGGCCAGAAGCGGTCATCTAGGACCTACACAATCTCGCGGCGACTCACATAGCGCTGATCAACAACAACTGACCACAACCACACTAATAGCTTCGCTCATAGTAGAGACGTTTCGTTCGGAAAAGTGAGCAAAAACGCCGTGCCTAAATTGCTGCTGGTTACACCCACTTTTCCACTGTGGGCCTGCATAATCGATCGAACGATGGCCAATCCAAGCCCGCCCGAATCATCGGGCTGATTGCGAGAAGGATCACACCGGTAAAACCGCTCGAATAAATGCGGTAGGTGTTCGCCAGCAATCGCATCACCTTGGTTGTGTACGCTGATTTCGAGCCCATTCCCAGCGCTCATGGTGCTGATAGTCACCGGCGTACCAGGAGCGGCATAACGCAGTGCGTTTGCAATCAAATTGGCCAGTGCCCTGCGTAGCAACTGCGCGTCAGCGTACAACGTGCCACTGGCCTGATTTATCAACTCAATACCGCGCTCTTCCCCCATCCCTTCGAAATATTCGCAGAGCTGTCCGGCAAGCTCCTGCAGGTCGATGCGTTCGCGGCTGATGGACGACTTTGGCTGCTCGGTACGCGCGAGGAAAAGCATGCTGTCAATCATCCGCGCCAGGCGCTCGTATTCTTCTTGATTGGACACCAACAGATTCTGGTATTCCTCAATCGAGCGAGTACGACCAAGCGTCTGCTGGGTCTGCCCCATCAGGTTGCTCAATGGCGTACGCATCTCGTGGGCAAGGTCTTCGGAGAAGCGTGACAGCTGAGCGAAGCCTTGCTCCAGGCGGCTAAGCATCTGATTGAGCGCATGGCTCAGGGCACTTAGCTCGCTGAGATCATTGAACGCTTCCAAGCGCACATGCAGGTGCTGCACATCGATGGTCGCTGCGCGTGTCGCCAGTTGACGTACCGGCTTGAGGCCGCGCTGACTAACCAGCCAGCCGAGCAGAAACGCCAGCAACGCACCAACCGTCACTGCTGTCAGCACTTCCCAACGATAGGCACTGAGCATCTGCTCACGCTCACCGAGGTACTTACCCGCAATTAGGGTAAGGCGACGCTCTGGACTCGAGATATCGACCCAGGCAAAACGCAAAGCTGGATCATCAGGACTATCGGCAAGCTTTGGCGCGGACGATTTCGGCAGACTCGGCAATGGCACAGCGAGCGGGTTGATTTCGATTAGCAACTGCCCATTGCTGTCGACAATCCAAAGCATGTTGTCGCGGTTGCCCAGCATGTTTTCGTACAGCTGCGGGCGCGTGCGCAGCGAATCTACACTCTTACTGTCGCCGATCAGTGCCTGCATATGCTGCAGCCGACCGAGCAGGGCCTGATCATCACGCCAGGCTATTTCGCGTTGCAGAGAGTGATACAGATAGAACCCTACAGCACCTAAGAGCACCACGCTGATCAAGGCAAACATCAAGGCCAGGCGAAGGCTGAGTTTACGTGGCCATAGGCTCATGGTTGAGCATCCATCATGTAGCCCATTCCGCGTACGGTGTGAATCAGCTTGATCGGATAAGGATCATCAACCTTCGCACGCAAACGTCGAATAGCAACGTCTACGACGTTGGTATCGCTATCGAAATTCATCTGCCAGACATGCGAAGCAATCAGCGTACGTGACAGAACCTCACCTTCGCGGCTGAGCAACAAATGCAGCAACGCGAACTCTTTGTTGGTAAGGGGCAAACGCTCGCCACCGCGAGTGACCTTGCGCTTGAGCAAATCGACATGCAGGTCGGCAATCTGAAACTGCTCTACTTCTCTCGCCGGACCGCGGCGAAGCAGCGTACGTACACGAGCCAGCAGTTCCGCGTAAGAGAAAGGCTTCACTAGGTAGTCATCCGCCCCCAGCTCAAGCCCTTTGACCCGATCTTCGATAGCATCGCGCGCCGTCAGAAATAGCACAGGCGTCTGCCACTTTCGTCGGATGATCTGCAGCAATTGCCAGCCGTCCAAGCCGGGCAACATGACATCGAGGATGATCAGATCAAACTCGCACTCCTGCACCAAGTGCTGACCGTCTAATCCATTCAGGGCGACCTCCACAAGATAGCCGGACTCACTCAGCCCCTTGTGCAGGTAGTCAGCTGTCTTCGCTTCATCTTCAACAACCAGGATACGCATCTAGTCCTCCAGCGCAGGTGCATAGCCTAGGCCAATAAACAGCTTCGTCCCATTACAAATTGGTAATCCTCACGCAATCAGTCTGAGCGCAACGCTTATGCATGATGGCCGCCAATGGCTCAACCGAGCTTTGAACGGGAGGATTTATGCAAATCGCAAGAAGCTGCACCACCTCACTCCTATCCCTGGCGATAGGTTCAAGTGCCGCATGGGCAGATACCTCACCGGTTGCCCAGCGTGCGGATGTCACCCTTGCCGTGGCCAACCAATTGCTAGACGCCACATTGGCAGCCTGCCATGCAGACGGCCGTACCGGGGTAGCAGCAGTCGTAGACCGCGGAGGCAATCTGGTAGCCGTACAGCGCGATGACAATGTCGGGCCACACAACACACTGGCAGCGCAGCGCAAGGCCTTTACCGCCCTATCAACAAAGACCGCTACAGGCCTGTTATCAGACCGTGCACGCAGTAACCCCGAAGCTGAAAACCTAAACACACTCGATGAGTTGTTGCTGTTAGGCGGTGGAGTACCGCTGAAGGTGGGCGATCAAGTCATCGGTGCCATCGGCGTTGCCGGGGCCGGCGGTGCGCAGATCGATGAAGGCTGTGCCCTCAAAGCTATCGCACAAGTTTTACCCACCCATAAATAAATAGGAGACTCATCATGAATACATTGAAAACCCTTTTGGCCGGTGCCGTGTTGAGCGCACTTTCCTCCGCTGTTTTTGCGGCTGGTAACCCTCTGAGCGTCCATGTGCTGAACTTACAAGACGGCCTGCCATCACCTGGCGTGAATGTGACACTTGAAAAACAGAACGGCCAAGACTGGAGCAAACTGAACACCGGCATTACCAATGAACAGGGCCGTATTACTGCGCTTTATCCGGAAAACAAGGTGCTCGAGAAAGGGACCTATCGCGTAACGTTCAAAACGGGTGACTGGTTCAAAGAGCATCAGTCGGCAACATTCTTCCCGGAAGTACCTGTGATTTTCGAAGCAGACGGTAGCGTGCCTCACTACCATATTCCGCTGCTGCTCAGCCCCTATGGGTTCTCGACTTACCGCGGCAACTAAATTATTGATGTGGCTTTGCCCCGTTTTATGGGGCAAAGCCAGCTCTTGAGCAGAGTCGTTCAGGAGCACCTATTCATTGAGCCGCCCTAGATTCGTAGCCATATTTATGGCTGCTATTGGCCGAGAAAAGCCATTCATGACCAGCGACTCCAGGCCTCGGCTGATCTAGCAATGAAAGAGCTTTTCAACCAAGCTCGCCTCCAGCGGTGAGAGCTCCAGCGATTCAGACGCTTGAACCAATAGCTACGCAGCTCCCGCCAGAGTCGGGGTCAGCGCCGCATGCGTATTCCAGGGGGCATCGGCCCAAGCTCCGCTGCCGGGCGTCAGCAACTGGCGCAGATGCTGCTCATGGAACGCTTCGCCCAGCGAGTCGACGCGAAACGCCGCCACCCACTGCTCGCGCCCTAGCTGATAGGCTTTGCCGAATTCTTCCCAACTGTCGAAACAGTCCTGCGCCCGCTGTGCATTGAGCAGCAGCACACGCCAGGCGAGGTCGGGCTCGAGCCAACGCATCAGCAGCGCACAACGGACCAGAAACGCCACCCGAACGCAGGCAAAGGCCATGGCCGCACGCGGCTCATCACCGGTCATCAGCGCCTGCAGGTCGAGGTTGTACCACTGCTGTTCGAGGGTCGCACTGAAGTGCGACCGCACGGCTTCGTCATTGCAATTGCTGCGTATCCCGGCCTGGTGTAACAACGCTGCCCGTACAATCGTCTGTGCTTGCTCGGTGAAGTGATCGCACGCCGACGAGTAGAAACCCTCGACTTCCATCGCATCAGCCATGGGCCTGGCCAGCAGCAGCGACCAGTGCCTGCGTTGGCTGAACAACTGGGCGCCACGCGGTCTGAATGCTCGCCACAACATCCAGGCTGAAACAACAACTGCGATAAGCAAAAACATCCCGCTCTCCTTACCTTGCCCGGGCCTGCCAGGCCAGGATTTCCTCGGCCATTGGCGAGGTCATTTCAGGCCACGGCACACCTTCGGTGAGGTACAACGGGTCTTTGGGCTGACGCTCAATGTATTTGCTGAAAATGTGCCGGATGGCGTACTTGACCGACACCGCCTTCGGGGCAGCCTGCAGGAATTGCTGCGGCTGACGCCCGGCGACCAGCCATTCGACCATGGCGGATGGCGCATCGAGGCGCTCATAAAGTTGCGGATATCGGGCTACCTGGCGAGTCTGGGCGGTCGGGTCGTTGACCTCCTCGATACGCAGCCAGCCGGCTTCGGTACGCACGATGCCGATGGCGATACAGTCGGCGGGTGTCTGCTGGTCGGTGTCCAGAGCATTCAGGCACTGCAGCAGGTCCTGGTAATAGCGCTCCACCGGAGGCCGGTTTTGCTTACCCTTTACCTGCTCGACCGTCAATGTGCCGTCGGCCTGGACGATCAGGCTGATGGTGATGTGTGGCTGGCCCTGACTGTCACGCAAACTGAACACACGCATGCGCTGCTGTTCGACCGCTTCGGCATAGCGCTCGCCGTAGCCGCCAGTCAAGGCGCGGCGATCGGCGAACTGGCCCAGACAGTGGCGCATCACGTAGCTTTCAAAGGCCATTTCCGCGCGCAGCAAGGAACTTTCGGGACGCAGTTCCTGCAATACGTGCTCCGCGGTGTTCACCCGTGCAAGCAAGGCCTCGGGCTGGCTCTGGCGCCAGCCTTGTTCGACACGCGCCGCCATCTGCGCGTGTTCCTTTTGCCACAGCATCAACGCCTGGGGGCAGTTGATGCGTTCGAGCTTGCCCGCCAGTGCTGTGCCCTGACGCGAGGTCAGGAACTCCACCAGCAAGGCTTCCAGCGCCAGCAATGGCGCCTGCTGCGGATCGACCCAGACCAGCGGGGCAAGTGAATCTTTTTTTGCATCGCTCAAATGCCCAGCCACCCAGGACGGCGGCTCGGCTCCCAATGCCTCGATAGCCTGCCCCATGCTCAGGATTCGCCGCGCAGGCTCGAAATTGCCGACCAGATGACGGTAAAAATGGTTGAGCAACCATTTGCCCACCTCTGGCGCATCACCTCGGGCCTTGCTGCGCTCGGCAATGCCACGCTTGAGTTGTTCGGCATTGAGTGCGTTGCGCGGGGCATAACCGGACGTTCGCAGCTCCGGTGTCACTTCCATATCTGCCACCAGGCTTTGCCGGCCGGTTTTGCCGGCGCCTGCAGTTCGGCGATGCACTGGCGGATCATTTCATTGTTTCCCCGATCAACTTCGTTGTTCGGATCACTGCGCAGAATGGAGCGCTGATAATAGGCCACGGCCTCTGCCTTGCGCTCGAGCCCCTTGAGCACATCGCCGGCACAAGCCAGCAGAGAGGATTCAGAGAGTTCATCGATGACCGGCGCGTAACGTAACCACAGGTTAGTGGCCGCCTCCGGCAGGCTGTATGACAGGTACATGGCAATTTTCATCCGTGCGAACAGCGGCGAGTACTCCAGGTCCTTGTCGCTGATTTCGCGCTCTTCCTGCCATTTGAGAATGCGCTCCAGCCAGATCAGAAGCTCGCGCTCGCGGTCCAGTCGAAACAGGGCGCGGGTGACGTCCTGTATGTAATCTTCCGGGTTGTGGCGGCCGTAGCCATAGTCGGCTGCGTAGTGCCATAGCTGTTCGGCGGCTTCGGCGATGCCTGGGTTATCGTTCAGCAGAATACGATTTTCGAGGATGCCCTGATAATGTTCGGCGAACGGGCTGGCGGCGATGCCACGGGTATGCAACTCAAGTGCTTGACCCATGAGTTTGTCGTTGTAGCAGCGGTAATTGATCGCCAGGTTGTTGCACAGCATTGAGTACAGGTGTGCGCAGGCATCGTAGCGGTGTCCGCGGCCGCCGGCGAAGCACTGCTCCATACGGGCCTGGCCATGTTCGTAGGCAACCTTTTGCACTTCCCGCAGCCGCCACCAGACCGAATCTGCCTCCTCGCTGGAAAGCTTCTCGACATGCGTTTCGACCAAGCTTTCAAGGGAAATCGCAAAATTGTAGTAGTACATGCCACTGGCCAATAGCGGCAAGGGTTGGCGCAAGGCATCGAATATGCCGAACGTACTGGCGTGGGCCCTGAACAGGCTGTAGACGCTGCGGTGGTCCTGCAGATCGCCGGCCGAAACCGCCTCGCGTAGCATCGTCAGTTCGGTGTTGGCGTCGATGCGCCCGGCCTGACGTTCACGTACCGCCACCAGACGAGTGATCCACGGGTGGTTCGGCGCGCGTCGCCGGGCTTCTGCAAGGGCCAGGGTGAAGACGTTGTCAATTTGCTCAAGGTCATCGCGCGCGTCATGCAGTGCATCGAGCAGCGGGCCCATGGACGGGGTCGACTCGTCCCGCCACGGCAGGCCGGAAGTGAAGCGCTCCAGCACCCTCTGATCATCACAGGCACGTATCACGCACAACGGCCACCACGCTGACTGGTCCTCGGCATCGAGCAGGCGATCCTGGACCCAGTAGGCCGTGCCCGGCCACATTTCGCCGCGCATTTCATAGATTTCCATGAATGCACGTTGCCCCGCGTCGTCGATTTGGCCGTTTTCAAGCAGCCAGGGCAAATGGAAGTCAACGAAGTTGTCACCGCCGCCGGACTCCAGACTCAGGGTCGCCACTTCACAGATTTTCAAAGCACCGGCGAGGTCGCCCTGGGCCTGCAATGAACGGGCGGCCAGACGTGCCAGGCGCACTTCCCATTCTCGACGCTGGGGCAGCGACAATTCGGCGATCAATCGCACAACCGGCTGTTCGAACATCGCCAGGCGCAACGGAACGATTTCGATCAGCGCATCGCCCAGCCACAGCCAGTCGTTACCGTCGACATCCTGATCTTCGCCAGCGGTGCGTAACGCGGCAATTGCCGCCAGCGCGGCTTCACGAGCCTCTTCGTCGCGTTCATGGGCGGCCAGCGCCTGGGCCCGTCGCTGGTGTTGATCGGCATCGTCCCAGGCTCGCAGTGCATGACGGTCGGGGTTGATCAGGGCAAGGGTGTGACGCACTTCGATGGTCTTCAGGGCGACGTCGAGGGTGGCGTGTTGGAGATCTTCGAAAATGCGGTAGCGCCGGTACTGCTCGATGTCGAACGGCAGCGGCTCGTTGGTCAATTGCTGAAGGTTGTCGAGCGCCTGAAGCAGGCCCTGCTCGTCTTTGAAGTAGTTGCCCAGACGCAGTTGGTAGATCAGCAGGTTGACCTTGAGTTCGTTGCGCTCATCATCAGGCGTAGCCTCGATCAGTGCCTGGCCGTCGTCGGCCAGTACCGCCCTGGCCGCGTCTGCATCACCCGCATTGACCCACAGCACGTGCAGCCGTCCGATCGACTCCAGCGAGGTTGCCTTGAGCGGTTGGCCGCGCAGCTGGCCCAACAGGTAGTCGACACCATGTTCCTGATGCTCGACCTCAAGACGGTCCATGAATTGATCCAGCTGGATGCCCGACAGCACGGTGCTGTCTTGCGTCATTGTGAACTCCATTTGCGAATGACTGTGCATCGCCCGATGCATCCTGCGTCAGTGCCCTCGAGTGGGGCAACGGTTCTCGTGCACGTCTGCCTTTTACAGGTCACGAATGAAGAAAGGGATCGGGCAATACAGCGAGGTGCCGAACGCTACCAGCTGGCGTTTAAAAAACCAAGAGTGCGCGGGGGGGCAAAGTCAGTGATTAACGTGCATGCAGCGAGTCGAAACTGCGAATCGCCCGCAGATTGGTCGGCACTTCAGAAGGCTGATTCTGGCCAATTGCTGCCGTTCGCGACCGTCGGCTTTCGGCCAAAAGCTGACGGTGGCTACAGGCAGAAATCGACCCACTGCTGCCGTCTAGATCAGATGTGATCTTTGTTGGAGCGGGCTTACCCGCAAGGAGGCTGCTTGAGCAACGCACATACTCTTCGAGCGATGTCATCTGCGCCATCGGGAATGTCCACTGAAATGCCTAAATAGTGTTCAAGGTGCAGGGTGAGCGTGTGTTCATCTACCAACAGATCCCAGTAGCGCTGATCTTGACCATCGAGCCTCTCTTTCCAGCAACCTCCCAGCCCTTGCTCAAGAACCCGGGCCACGTCCTCGAAAAGCGTCCAGTCGGCTTCTTCTGATACTTCAATCCTCACCATGTGTCACCTCACCACCAGAAGTCCCCCGATTCTGGTGGCTCCTGCGAATGGTCGCAATGGGTCGACTTCTGCCAATCAGGGCCAGCCAGTGTGCTGGTCAAATCCGATGCGAACGACTGGTCAAGTCGAATGCAAATGAGTGGGCAAGTGCAATGCAAATGGTTGGTCAGGTTTAGTGCAATTACCCACATGATCACCGCCGCCCGTTTGCCACTGCGCAGCGACCCGGCAAACAACCAGTTCGAGCGTCCGAGTGCCCATGGCCGTATCTGGTTCTCGACCTGGTTGTTGTCGATGGGCACAGCCCCATCGTCCAGGTAGCGCGTCAGCGCTACCCAGCGTTTCAGGCTGTAGTCGAGGGCTTTGGCCGTGGCTGATCCATTGGGTACCAGGTCGCGCTGGGCCAACATCCAGTCATGCAGTGTTTTGCTGATCGGTACCGCCATTTCCTGACGTATTCGCCAACGGTCTTCATTGCTCATGTCCCGAGCCTGGCGTTCGACCTCGTACAAACCGCCAATCGAGTGCAGCGCCTGTTCGGCCAACTGGCTTTTGTTCGCGACATGCAGGTCGAAGAACTTGCGGCGGGCATGAGCCATGCAACCGATCTCAGTGATGCCTTTCTCAAAACCGGCTTTGTAGCCAGCGAAGTCATCGCAGACCAGCTTGCCGTTCCAGTCGCCCAAAAAGTTGCGTGCGTGTTCGCCGGCACGGCTTGGACTGAAGTCGTAAACCACTGCGTTGAGCGTCGAAAACGGCGTCGTGCTGTAGGCCCAGACGTAGGCCCGGTGGGTTTTCTTCTCGCCTGGCGCGAGCATTTGTACCGGTGTTTCATCGGCGTGAATCACGCCCTGGTTTAGCACCGCTTCACGCAGTGCATCGACCAGTGGCTGGAGTCGCACACCGGTTTGTCCGACCCACTGGGCCAGGGTCGAGCGAGCAATTGCCAACCCGGCGCGGGCAAAGATTTTCTCCTGCCGGTACAGCGGCAAGTGATCGGCAAACTTGGCCACCATCACGTGGGCCAGCAAGCCTGCAGTCGGGATACCTTTGTCGATAACCTGGGCCGGCACCGGCGCCTGGATCAGTGTTTCGCACTGACGACAGGCCCATTTGCCACGCACATGTTGCTCGACGGTAAACACGCCCGGTGTGTAATCCAGCCTCTCGCTGACGTCTTCACCGATGCGTTGAAGTTTGCAGCCACAGGCACACTGGGTGTTTTCGGGTTCGTGGCGAATCACCGTGCGTGGAAACTGCGGCGGCAATGGTGCACGCTTGGGAGATTGCCGTGGTTCGGCCGGTGGCGCAGCTGGGAGGAGCTGTTTTAGCTCGGCCTCAATTGCTTCAAGGTCTGTGTCGAGCAGGTCATCTAGCAAGCTGCCTTGCGCCGGGCTGATTTGCTCGCTGCGCTTGGCGAACTTGTGGCGTTTGAGAAGGGCGATTTCGTAAGTGAGCTGCTCGATGATGCTTCCATCGTTCTGAATCTTCTTGCTCATCACCACGATCTGGGACTGCAACTGCAACGCTTGCGCCGCCAAAGCACGTAGTTGTTTCGGGGTCATCTGGTCGAGGTTGGGCGAAGACGTCATGCCGTTGATTGTGCCAGAGCCGGCACGGGACGGCGACAAGTAGACCGGCCAAATGGCCGGCGGTTACAGCACAGTAATCGCACCGCCTGCGCCGACACGCTGCCAGGGCAGGCCCAGTACCAAGGCCTGAAGCTGTTCGCTGTCGAGTTCGACCTCAGCTCCATGGCGAACGCCCGGCCAGTGGAACTTGCCCTGATTCAGTCGCCGTGCTGCAAGCCAGATACCCACGCCATCATGCACCAGCACCTTCATCCGGTTGGCCCGGCGATTGGCGAAGAGGTAAGCGCAATGCGGCTTCGCCGCACCGAACACCGCGATCACCCGGGCCAATGCTGTCTCCGTGCCGGCGCGCATATCCATCGGTTCGGTGGCCAGCCAGATCGCATCAATGCGGATCATTGAGCGACAGTCCGAATAAAATGCGCGCAGCCCTCAGGATCTGAGGTTGGCCACTTCACCGTGATCACTTGCCCGGCCATACCTCTTGAATAGGCGGCAGCTTGCTCATGCTCTTTTCAGCTGACTCAGTGAGGGTAACGGTGGCGGGCTTTTGCCCTTTCTTTTGCCACCTTGATAATGGCGGGGGTAGCGCGGTAAAGCAGCGCACCAAAGATCAGCGCTATGACAAACGCAGTTCCGTAATGCTGTGAGTTCCGTCCAAACAAAACCAGTGCGATAACGGTACTCGCACTCATGCCCACCGTTTCGACAGGAGCAACATGCAGAGCGCTAATCGCCTGATCCAGGGGAGAGATAACCATGTTCTTGTTTCCTTCTCGATCCGGGGGACAAAAGTGCCCCCTTCCTACGGGCCTAGCCCCAATCAAGGGGCTGGGTTGTACCTTGGCGGATTTTTCCTAGACGTCCTGAATGAGATTGCGTAGTCGTCCCAGCACCGCCCTTGCGAACTCCGGCGCGGCTGCTTTTGCGTCCTCGATGCTGGCAAATCCGCTGCCGATGTGGCCCAAGTAATCCAACTCGAAAGCCCCGGCATCGTCGGTGATGGCCGTCATTTCCAGCCCCGCAAAACGAGCAACCTGCATTACCTCCGGGCTATCTCCCCACCAGACCTGTTGCGACCGATTCAGCGGGAATACGTCTCCCTCTCTCACTTTGATTTGCATTGCTCTTTTCCTGCTTACTTCGAAGGTTTGTGCAAAGGGTCAGCTCCGATGAAAACCTCCTCGGGAGCCTCGGGCCATTCGCTACGAATCACATCAAAATCACCCTGGTTCCAGAGTCGCAAAAAACTCATGCCTTCGCCGTTGTCCAGGGCGAACTGAATCGCGGCTACAGCGGCGTCCGAATTCAATTCATTCGCATCGGCAAGCACATAGGACTTGCCCAACAACGAGAGGACTTTAGCCACCGCCTCTGTTGGAGTGCCGCCAAAGGCGTTCACGGCGTCCTCCTGGCCAAGATCGAACACGAACGCATAGAAATCCGCGCCCTGACCTCGTTGTTCTCCCGTGGGGCTAACAGAGATACGCTCTAACTCAAGAACCTGATGCAACCCAAATGGCAGGACGTAAGCATTTTGTTGTGCGTTCATGCGGTCATTCCTTCGTTTCGCGGACGCTAAATTGGCGTCCTTCTATGGCCTCGGCCCTGCATGGGCTGGGCTTGGGCGTTCTTGCATCATGTCCTTCTTAATCTGCGTGTGACGGCTTCGGCGTACCGGGCGGAATTTTCCTACTCATTCGCCTTGTGGTTGGCCTTGTCACGCCACTTGCTTTCAGCTCCTGATTGGGTAGTGTTGCGGACATCAATTCGTTCGCCGCGAAAGTCCCCATACGCCCGGTATGAACTACCGTCCTTAACCACCCAACCCTTGATCAGTTCGCCGTCTATCTGTGTTTCAAATTCTACTGCTGCGCTCATGGCCATGGCCTCTGTGGTTAATGTTCAAAAGCAGCTTGCCATCACGACAGCGAGCCACGGTATTTTCCTAGGCTAAACTGAACTCGCATGGCTGTATTTCCTTAGTGTTTGCAGTCTCTTACCAAACCAGGAGACCTAACGGCGATACCAGTTGAGCTGGTGGCACTTGGCATCTGCGGGTATCTGCTCGCGCACCCAGCGCAGGCAGTCCAGATATAGGCGTTCTGGCTTGCTAGGGCTGGGCCGAGTTGCTTGAACAAGATAGGACGACCCAGCAGACGTAATGATGAAGTCACCTACGCTCAAATCCTCTGCGCCGTCGATATACAACTTGCAAGGAGTGAAGGGCTGTCGACAGATCTTCATCACTTTCATTCCTTCATTTGCTCGAACGCGAAAATGGGCACCCTTCTACGGCCTCGGCCCGGCGCGGTGGCTGGGCTTGGGCATTTCCGTTAACTGACAGGCTGCCATCTCCTATGTCTGGCGATCATCAGCACGGACTACCGCGTTGAAGCCGTACACCATCGCCTGAGAGAACTTTGGGGTTTATGTCCTCTTCACCAACAAGGAAGAAACCGGCAGGGACATCTACATTCATGGTCGATTTATCGCTATCAGTTGAGGGGCTTTCGAGCGGCAGCGTTTGACACTCCATCAAATGCTACGAACGCATAAAAAGCTGTCAGGGCACCTGGAGCCGAGTACATGACTGCTTTAGCCGTGATCAGGCCCATAGCCATCAAATTAGCCTGTAGCTGCGCTACTTGGTCTTGGCCGCTGGAGACATCCATGAAGGTTTGAAAACCAACACCGATCACCATCATCACGGCGATGAAGAAAACCAGCATGAACCCCCAGTGTTTTCGCGCAGGCTTAGAGCCGATCAGAAGGGCGATGCAGATGCCGAGGCAAAGTATGTAGTACCGGAATGTCCACTCAGTAAAACCAAGCAAATTGCTTCCGGCGCCGATCAGTTGAGTGAACACAATCACACCGCAAGCGAGAAACAATCCGCCCATCACACCCCAAAACATACCAACAATAGTTTTCATATTTTTCCTTCTCAATCATAAAGCGCGTAACCCGCGCCTCTTCTACTGCCGCTGCCCAGCGCGGTGCTGGACGTGGGCGGTGCTGCCCTTTTCCGTGCTACTTCGGTTAACGGCACGCAGGGAGGCTTAAAGAGCCAGCGCCCCACGAAGTTGCTCATGCACACTCAGACGGTACGGCTCGCAGTCGTCGCACAGAAACTTCCGCTCCTTGCTGCAACGCGGATCACGCCCATGCGGACCGCAGTTCATAGTGCAGGTTTTGGTGGTCGGGTCGAATGCCGCCAGGGCGCCTGGGTCGGCTCGCGCCCACTCAATAGGCGGTGCTTCCGCAGGCGAGGCAGTTTTCTCTTTGCGGGCTCTTACGCTCATGGCGCTCTTTACCCTTAACAGTTTGCGAATGGCCCGAGGCTCTGCAAGCAGGCCCCATGCCCATAAACACCGCCGCCGATCGGGCTGGTGTACAACTCGCCGTCAGCGCGCATGAATTCCCGGTGCTCCTGGGCGACAAATGCTTCGCTCATAGGCTTGCTGCACATTTCACAAGGGCCCAGGTGATCGCCACCACGGCGAGCGGGCCGTAGCTTGTTGATTATGTTGCCGGTGACAGTCCCCATTGCGTTTTCCTTGAAAGCCGCGGCAAGCCGGGGCGGAACAGTTAGTCAACAGTCAGGGTTGCGAATTTGCCATCTGCAACATACTGCTTCCACACTTCTATAGCCTTGTGCTGCTAGTTGCTTGGGAAGGATGTAACTACATCGCTATCAGCGTGATAGCTTCACCACATCTTCCTTTTTTGCCCATCCGGCTGTTCGCTTTTCGGCCCAACCCCATCAGGCCAGCAACGAGTGGTACGCCTCTTGCTGCAAAATGTTCCTGACGGCACGGGTACGCTTAGTGTCACCCAGTCCGTTCGACCGATCAGGTACCAGGGTATTGGCTTCGACGCTGATTTTTCGGGTCCGGGCGCGAAGCCAGTTCGCGTCCGCCGTGTAATTGGCATCGGGGTTGTTGGCTTTGAGCGCTTCCAACTTCTTCACCAGCTCTTCCGTCAAGATCACGCGACCGAGAATGTGGAAATCAAAGTGGTGAAGCGTCGAACAGTCATTTGCCGACATAGCTTCAAGGTTGCTGGGTATGCCGGCGCAAAATCGATCGGTACCAAAAGCCTTTGTGGCCAACGCCAGCATCTCAGCTGCGGAAAGCTCACCACGTTGCAGGGGAACGATGACTCGCACCCCTCTGTCAATCCAACGCCTGACTCGCTCCGCGTGTTCGTTCCAGAGGTTCAAGGTCCCTACCTGATCACCTATTACGTCCGGAGCGACAACGCTCAAACCTTGCGGCTTGGCAGTCATCAGGATCACAGAATCGTATTTCTGAAAGACCTTCTCCCAAATGACTGTTTCTCCTTTTTGGAAGGCCGCGAAGGCCCCAGAGTCAATAAAGACCCTGCCGCCGGCATCAAGGTGTCTCGGTAGGGCGAGAAAGACTTTGGAGAGGCTCAACAGGGGCGCTACCACCCCGATGGGCACACCCACATCCACGGCGGCGCGTAGATCGCTGCTTGCGGACATCCCCGAATGGAAAGCCAGGTGCCAACGATGGGACATACGAAAAAACCCTGCCAGATACTGATAGTATCTTGTATCGTATACTTACGCGTTATGCAAATCTTTAAGGTTCCCTATGCTGATCACCGCTGGCTGTCTTCCGAGAGACCGCGGCGGTAGCATGCGGGATCTCCCTGGGTTAAAGATAGATCGCTAAGCCCATTTGAATACCTACTAATTTCAGCGACAGGATCAGGTATGCGCCAGGTTCAAAATCTAGATATTCAAAGTGAAGACATCTGCGGCAAGACAGTGTTTACATTCAATAACCACCATGAGGCACTTTTACCCTGGGCTGAATGTGCCAGCGCATTGGGCTGCGTGCCGCGGCTAATCACGCTCGACTACCACTGCGACACTCGACCCGCCTTTCTCTCTTTTTCCACAAAAAATATTGCCCGGGACAAGAACGATGGAGGTTGCCAAGAGAGAGCCGCCGGCGAGGTGGCCAAGATAGATTTTCGTGAGGTAGCAACGGTTCGAGCCGCGGTGGTGAATCTTCAACATGACGAACACATTAGTGCTGCCGTGCAATCTGGAATCATCGACATCGCTTTTGCAGTTGTGGGTGGCCCGATAACCAACGAATACCGGAGCAACGAACAATATGCCGCCGAAGCCCAGTGGCGTGATCGCGACACTCCCGGACAGCCTAAGCCTATTGCGCCGCAGCCCTACTCGTACTCTATCCCGAAAGAGCGCATCGTCGAATTACCTCATCAAATGGTGAGTTCGGGTGAGCCGGCAAGGTCCAAGGGCTACGCGGACCAGGCACTGGAATCCGACTTTCTTCGTCGACACCTTGAATTGATCGAAGCCATCATCCAATCCGCCGGCGTCCCAGGGCTATTTGAAGCTCCGTATATTCTCGACTTCGACCTTGATTACTTCAACACTCGGCGGTCGGTTCAACCTGCTAACCACGACGTTCTTCATGAGCTCATTCGTCGAGCTGAGATCATCACGATTGCGCGTGAGCCGAAATGCGTGAGTAATCTTCAAAAAACAGGAGAAAAACTGACCAGCGATTGGTTGGAGGCTGAACTCAAACGGCACATTAGAGCGGCACTAAGTACCCCCCCAGTTGAAGATGAACTGACAACCCTGACCCAGGTGGGCGCGTGATGACTGAGCTGCGATCCGAGTTACAGGCACTCAACACAGTTCAAGGGGCAAAAGTTCTTCTGTACTGTGATCTGCGAGGCATGCAGCGGGAATTAGTTGTCCGCGGTGGTTGGGGAATGGGGATCTTGGGCTTGGCAATGCTCACGCTGAACTCATTGGCCCGATCTGATTCTCTGCTTGCACCTTACCTCGATTGGATGGGCATCGGGATCTGTTGCGTCGCACTACTTTACGGCTGCACTTCGCTTTTCATGGTCTTGAATATAAGGGCGACAAAGCACTCACTCTACAAAATAGGGGTCAGCCGCCAGGTTGTTGAGCGTCTTGACGCCCTCCCCTCAAAAGCACTTGCCAGGCGTCGTGTCGGTGAATAACGGCCGAAAGCACCACACGTCATTACGATGGTTTTGTTACCGACCAACTTCATAACTGAATCGATGAGAGCGACGGGAATCCTGGTGGCATACAGGTGTAGGCCTCTGGATCAACTGGCACAAGTCCGGGTTGTGATTCGATCAACAAGGCCTGGCGGATTACAGGGTTCCTTAATGGCGGACGCCAAAATGGAATACCTCTAGGGCCTCCGCCCAGCGGTTTGCCTGCTGGGCTTGGGCGTAACTGGACGGGATTTTCCAAGAACAGTTAGTCAGGGTTGTGCAGTGGATCGGCACCACCAAAAATCGTTGTCGGCGTGTCTTGCCAGTCGCGCCGGATTGCCTCGAAGTCGCCATCATCAAATAACCGCAGAAACCGCATACCGTCATCGATCCGCAGAGCAAACTGGATAGCGGCTATAGCAGGAACATTGGAGGGGATCCACCAACCCTTTTGCTGGATACACCTCAAATTAGTTGATCTGACCCACCATTCCGGGTCTTCAAAAAACCTTGAATTTAGAGCGGTCACTTTTTCTGTAATTACGGTTATGGAGCCCTTTTCGCCAAGCCGCTCTCCAGGTGGCACAGCATGCACCCGTATCACAACACCTGTAGGGATTTCCCAGCCGATCGCATTCACCCGCTCACGCAACATATCGTCGATAATGATCATTAAGCTTTCACCTATCGGATTATCCTAATCAGTTAGCTTTCCAGCCGAGTTCGGTTTGACGCCTGATGTTGCCGAGCTGCCTGACTGGTCATCTTCATTTCCGTCTTACCTTTGAGGATACGCACTGTCCGCATAGGTAACGAGAAATTCACTGGCTTCATGACCTCGCAGCTGAATTGGGATTGCCTGTAAGGCAGTCTTCACCATTGAGACAAACTGACCTCGATTCTGGTCATAGCCCAGAGTACTAGCCTTCTGGATAGCCCGATTTGCAGCTTTTGCTGCGACCTCTCCAAGGCTCGTAATCTGTTCTGGCGACATTGAATTGTTCATGTGGATAATTTCCTTCAACTCGGGCCCTGGTCGCGGCGCCTCACAATTTTGCTCAATTCAAGCCGAATTGTCTGTGGGAGGACGTCACCGTTCGCCATACGCAGAAACGCTGCTCGATGCTCCGGTGTTCTTGCACACAACGCTTCCAGTTTTTTGAACGCATCCAGGCACACTCTGAAATTCACTGACTCTCGAAAAAACTGACAAACCGGGTGTCGGCATGAAATTTTTCAAAAAGGGTGCGGTTCGTTACTTCTTCGATAGCCATGGTCTATTTTCCTGCCCGATCCTGGGGAGCGAAAAGCGTCCCTCTCCTACAGGCTTAGCCCGCACGGGCGGGCAGGTTGGTGCAGCGGATTTTCCGATATCAATTTAGTCTGGACCAACGAGTTCAATATTCCCCCACGGCATTTCGTAGTAGACCTCTTCTTTGTAGCGCCCGAATTTTGGGAACTTCACGATGGGCCGAGGATTAGGATCATCCTGAAGTCGATACCCATGAATTACTCCTTCTCGGCCAATATAGCGTTTACGCTCTGTCTCGGTCAGCTTAGCTAGGTATAACTCTGAAAGGCGTACAGTAGTCCCGGCAGGGTGCTTCACGTGAATATGCGCGGCAGATGCCATAAATGAATTTCCTATACGGCTGTCCTAGGGTGCCTATAGGGTGTTTCTTGCGTCGGCAACGCCATCTCCCTTGCAACCAAACGACTTCTTACTGCCTGGGCGAGCTTCTTGGCTGTCTTATCACTATCGAATGGCACGACATAAACCTCGCACAGTTTATAATCTGGATCGGACACCGGCCCACCCATAGACCAGGAGCCATTAGGGAATCGCACTACCGTGATGAACTTCATAAAAAAAATTCCTATCGGTGGTTTACTAGCCGATTACTCCAAGGCCATCGCGCAGGCATCGGCAATCGCCTCGACTTCGAACTGGGCCAGCTTGGCCACCGGCGCAATGCGCAGACATTTACAGGCCCCCTTGATATCGTCGGCCTCGACCCGGTGCGGCAGCATCCCATGCTCGGCGCACCATTCACCGATGTCCTGAACTTGCTTGTTGGTCAGGCTGGCCATCAGGGCTCCTGTGGTTTATTACCGAGAAGGACGCGGGGCGTTTCCTTGAGCTGTTCGCCCTCTTGCTTGGGCCTGGGGGCTCCCTCAGTCTACTTTATGAGCCAGACAGTAACGAGTACTGTCATTATGCAGAGCATGCACGCCAAGCCCAGCATTGCCCAGTGGAAGCCTGGCGCTTTGTCATAGGCGCCGGACCGTATCTTCCTAGATAACTCCGATCACTGCGCTGGGCGCCTTTGCCTCGCGATTACAGACACAATCAACACACACAGAGCCATTCCAAAAATCGCATATGGCGTTGGTACGCCAAACACATGGCTTTGTGCGATCGATTCAACCAGCGACAGCCAGGTCCGGTCGTTGGGGACCATGCTAGGGAGGAGAAACAACCCGAGCGAAGCAATCCACACAGCAACAAGCAGGAGAACGGGCTGAAAGATCACGCAGACCGATTCCCATATTTTGGCTAGCAATACGCCAAAAAGGATGTAGGGCAGAAAGAATGCAAAAATTAAAAATTCGAGTATCGCTATCATCGGTACTACCTGGGGTGGGGTGGTGAATGCAAACGTTTTTCGCTCAGTTCTTTGTGCAGATTACTGGACTGAAAAAATCAGGTTTGCCAAACAACTGTCATGGGGATTTCCGTTAACTGATCACTGTTTTGTTTGGGGGTCGAGCATCTGACATTCAGAGACGTGATAGGCAATATCGCCGGTCTCAGTTCCTTCTGGCGTCAACTCAACAAGAGTGGGCCACTCATTGCACAGAGGATTGCCACAGGAAACACAATCCGTTGGTTCTCCGAGTCCTACTGCAATTTGATACACACCGTTGTACCCATCTGGATCATCGCCCACCAAACGCACCAGTTCACCAGCCTTACGACGCTTGCAGGAAAGCGAATGCAGCATACGAGCGGTGGTATTACGCACCAGATCCGCAACCATTTCCGCTGACATGCTGAACAACGCATGTTGCAAAGCCAGCTCTAACAGTGATGCAGGCGTAAAGACCTGGGCGGTAGAGGTATACAGGCCTTCAACATCCACTTTGGCCTCAAACTTTGTGTAACTCGAATCACTCATAGCTGATAATCCTGCTCGATTCTGGGGAGCGGAACGTGTCCCTCTCCTACGGGCTTAGCCCGCACGGCAGCGGCCTTGTGGGCGCAGCGACTTTTCCTCAGGCTTTGCTTGTATACTGGGAGGCCCAGTCTTCGACCTTGCCCCCCAGCCGACTCACATCAGCAGCACGGGTTTTCGAGTAGTCCACACCGAAGCGATCCATCCACTCGATAGCTTGCTGAGCGATGCTGATCTGTCTCATCAGTTCATGCTTCGGCGGTCGAGCACGAGACGCCAGGTCAGATACAGTCGCCAGTGTGCAGTCAGTAATGTAAGCCAGGCCCTGGCCTGCATCGCGAACATCATGCTTGTTCATCACTTCTCCGTTTCCGTGATTAATCGTATTTTCCTTCAACTCGCGCCCTTGCGTGCGCCTTCAAAATTCAACGCTCGACGCAATAGCTTGACCTCAAGAATTTTGATCCCCCAATTAGCCAAAGCGAGCGCAAAAACATCGACTGCACACTTTCCAAGCTGACCTTGAAAGCCAGCGCGGCCAGTGCAGTAGCGACCATGACGAGAGAGATCCAAAAACTCAGATCTGCTACTCGGTCAGCACTTTTTACCAGATTGACGCCTAATTCATGTGTGGCCATATATCCTGATCCTTAGTTTTGACGGGTGTTTGAGCTGTTGGTTGACGACCTTGCGCCTCACACAAAATAAATCATAACACGTAGGCGTAATATATCTGGATTGGTCTTCGATTTCAGCTGTACTTTAATCACTGCGAATCGGGTTAATCTCGGAAAAATGCTCGGTACGTCAAGTTGGCGTTCAGCTCTGACCGCCCGAGCTTCGGCATCGATTCGCCTTGTCCTTCTTGAGCACCCACGGGTGGCTGACCTGCCCCCTTTGCTTCGGTGCGCTTTGTCACGATCAGGTTATTCTGACCGTGAAGAAAGCGTAGCGTCCGCGTTTCGTTGCGCATTAGGCGAGGTAATCGGTACGCCAGGTTTCACTACTCATCGTCGTCGAAGTTGTAGCTGCCCGGCGCAAGGTTCTCAAAACGAGTGTATTTGCCGATGAACGCCAGACGGATAAAGCCGATCGGGCCGTTCCGCTGCTTGCCGATGATGATCTCGGCAATGCCTTTGTGCTCGGTCTCCGGGTGATACACCTCGTCGCGGTAGACGAACATGATCACGTCGGCATCCTGCTCGATCGCTCCGGATTCACGCAAGTCGGAGTTCACCGGGCGCTTGTTGGGGCGTTGTTCCAGGGAACGGTTGAGCTGCGACAGCGCCACCACCGGGCAGTTGAATTCCTTGGCCAGGGCTTTCAAGGACCGGGAGATCTCGGAAATCTCGTTGGTCCGGTTGTCGCCGCTGGAACCCGGGATCTGCATCAGTTGCAGGTAGTCGATCATGATCAGGGCGATATCGCCGTGTTCACGCACCAGGCGGCGGGTACGCGCGCGCATCTCCGACGGGCTGATGCCCGCGGTGTCATCGATGAACAGCTTGCGGTCGTTGAGCAGGTTGACCGCCGAGGTCAGGCGCGGCCAATCGTCGTCTTCCAGGCGACCGGCACGCACTTTGGTCTGGTCGATACGGCCCAGGGACGAGAGCATCCGCATGATCAGCGATTCGCCTGGCATCTCCAGGGAGTACACCAGCACGGTCTTGTCACTGCGCAACACGGCGTTTTCCACCAGGTTCATCGCAAAGGTGGTTTTACCCATGGATGGACGGCCGGCGACGATGATCAGGTCGGACGGCTGCAGGCCGCTGGTCTTCTCGTCGAGGTCGGTGTAGCCGGTGGAGATGCCGGTGATGGCGTTGTCGGTGTTGAACAACGTATCGATGCGGTCGATGGCCTTGGTCAGCAGGTCGTTGACGCTGACCGGGCCGCCGGTTTTCGGCCGGGCTTCGGCGATCTGGAAGATCTGGCGCTCGGCCTCGTCAAGGATCTCGGCGGCGCTGCGACCTTCGGGGTTGAAGGCGCTGTCGGCGATTTCGGTGCTGATGCCGATCAACTGGCGCAAGGTGGCGCGCTCGCGAACGATCTGGGCATATGCCTTGATGTTGGCGACGGACGGCGTGTTTTTGGCCAACTCACCGAGGTAGCCCAGGCCGCCGACCTGGGAGGTCTGGCCTTCCTTGTCCAGCTGCTCGGCCAGGGTCACCACGTCGATCGGTGAGTTCTGGTCGGCCAGCTTGGCGATGGCGCGGAAGATCAGGCGGTGGTCATGACGATAGAAATCACCGTCCGAGACTTGATCCAGCACGCGTTCCCAGGCGTTGTTGTCCAGCATCAAACCACCGAGCACGGCCTGTTCGGCCTCGATGGAATGCGGCGGCACCTTCAGGGCAGCGGTTTGCAG
>LNAP01000213.1_pt1 | contig 64795 bp, 65 predicted proteins | sample 602601 | NCBI WGS metagenome assembly LNAP01 (sample SAMN02440304, study PRJNA202911) | soil metagenome | biome: Subtropical and temperate rainforests or woodlands; isolation source: soil samples (1 kg each in a 20% v/v slurry with milli Q water) were... ...
CCTGGAGCCCAGAAGTCCAAGAAGCCTGCCAATAGAGCAAAGCTCTGTTTACACGAGTTTTGCTCTTTTTTCTATCCACCGAGTTATTTGACGCTTACGTTGTAATACAAAATAAAATAGAAAGACAGAGGATTTATCATCCTTTGCCACCATTTAGAAAAAAGCCGAACAATCCTAGGATTACTTAGAACTGCTTGACTCTTTTTAATGGGTTCTATAAATTCTTTATTGGTTCCACACTTAAATGAGAAAACCTTACCATTCAAATATAATAGTTCCGCCCTTACAAACCTTTGTAGAATAATTATTTGTATTTTGATTCGAGTTTAGATAATTCTCTATTTCCTTGACAGCAATATTTTTGTCAATAGTTGTATCAATTACATATGTTCCATGTGATGTATTTGATTTATCTAGAATATTAGAATTTGCAATAGCAGCGATAGATACGGGTGGTATACTACTAATTATTTGAGTAAATGGATTATCGTTCGAGTCAAAAAGCCTGGAGACGAAAATTATATTCATATAGATCATCCTCTATTCCTTATTATTATTTTAGAGTAAATACACTATTGCGAACGAAATTCATTAATTCTCTAATATCCCAAAACAAGCTAGTAGTAATACAATAGGATTTTAAGTACTTAACCAAAAAACGAATTATTGATTTTATTTTTGATTAGAACCTCATTTAATAAATTAAAGCGGAAACTTCGGATCTTGTTGTTTTGGCTTCTCAACTCTTCAAGCATCTGTTGAAGTGTACGTCCTCTCTTATCTCTAGAAATGATCGTATTGATTGCTTTAATATGTCTAGGAAGTGCTTCACGACTCTTATTTATCTCAAGATGACTCTTGATTTCTTGAAGTACACTTCCTGGGACAATCCCCCAACAAATTATTAACAAGTTAATTGCATTAAGTAGTTGCTTTGCAGCTGGAAGCCATGTTTCATGGAAAGCTGGGTTTCCATCGGTGCTACTTGTTCCAATCCCAACAGGGTCAGATGCTAACGGGTCAAATAGTGTTAGTTTAGGATGATGAATGAGTTCAAGAAAATGATTGGCTGCATAAGTACCGCATAAAAAGGTTCCGGTAATATTACCTTTTTTCGCTCGATAAGAAAAGCAATAATAGCTATCTGTAAGTAAGTCCTTAGTACAACTTCGGCGTTCTTGCCCGTTCAACAACCGGACATGAGCAATGGGTGTGATAACATATTCTTGGACCAACCTCTCTCTAACCTCTGGTGATCTGCATGGAAGCATCCCAAATACCTCATTTCTTGTTTCTATCCATTTTGAAGTACATCAACTCCCAGTTCTATGCTGTTTAATTGGGAGCAAAACCCGATTAAAGTTCTCTTTTATTTGTCGTTCGACATCTTCATAAGAGCAACCCCAAAGCGAACTCAAGTATTTTTGAACTAGCATTATATCTTGGGATTCAATAATCTTATCTTCAATTTTGATGAAGGGTCCATCACTCTCAGTTAACAATCGGTCTCGAGGAATCTTTGCGATAATTTTACATCCGTTAGACGAATGGAGCATGGCAGGGTTAACTGAAAAGTAATGACCTGCTTCAACAATTTCTTTGAGGAAGGACAATGAACCACTATACCAATGAAAGACAGCACCCTTTATTGAAAACTCTACTAACATTTGCAAAACTGTAGTTTCAGCCCTCTTTGAATGCAGAGTAATAAATCGAGGGCGATCACTGATATGACTCAACACATGACGGAAACTTTGGATTTGTTTTGTTTTTGTAGCAATGCCTTCTCGCGAGAAGTCTAGTCCTATCTCGCCAATGTATGATGTTGTTTTAGCAAAATCAATGAATCTTTTCATCTCAGTAGGTGTATGTTTATTTGCATAAAGTGGGTGTAAGCCTAAAGCCAATCGGATATATTTGAAATTTTTCAGGTGAGGGTACCCTAACTCAAAGTGACTTGGTAAGTTTGTAACTGCGATAGTTGTAATACCCTTTTTTTCATTTTCATTCGCTACCACATAGGGGTTCTTGTACAAATCTACATGGCAATGAACATCAATCATTTTATTTCACATCCTTAGGTAAGACCAATCAATTGTTTAATACCAGTCGTTCCTTTATCATTAATAAGTTCCTTCACCTCGACCATCGCTCGAACAACAAGATTTGAGTACTCATTAATTTCTTCTATAGACACGCCGCTTGAAAGCAATAATCTTTTGATTTTCTCAATATCATAATTATGTCCCAAAAACGCCAACACAGCCCTAAAATCATTAACCGAGACCTTGTTGCCCGTCAAATCAATTTCATTACTACAAATATCAATCCCATAACTTTCAGTATCTGCATTGATGACATGCAAGGATGCTCTTCGAAAAATACAAGGAACGCATCTCCCACAACCTTTTGCATCTCTTCTAATCCAGCTAGATTTATGTCCACTTTTTCCACAGGATACTGAATCGGGAATAGCGTTCTGTAGTACTTGTTGATTTCTGCACTGGTTAACTGCCTCTCCTTTGGTCTTCATACCTAACGGGTTTAATATTGGATTCGCTATCCCGACACTTTGTAAAATATGACTCAGCATTCGCAGATAACTTGGATGAGCAGTTCTCGTGCTGCAAGATCCTCTTCGAGATGGTGTAAGAGGTATATTTAAAGCAATTGTTCCATTCTCCGGTATTAATAATGGTACATCCTCACCGATACTCGCAGCCGCGTATATACCGATGGCCAGGAACAAAATGGAGCGACTTCTGAAAGTAGTTTCTTTTCCTGAAGGACTCTGACCCGCCCTAACTTGTAATGAATCGATTCTGGTAGCATAATGCTGCTGCAAATGTTTAAAAAGATTACTCTGATCTGTCTTAGGCCCACTTACTTGCCCATCATAATGCCCTACCAATAAAATGTTTCCCTGCGGATTGCTTTCCAACCAATCAACAGCACCAACTAATGAATCTAAACCGCCCGAGAATAAGCAAACTACGTCTCCTTGTACACGTGGCAAGACTCGCCTTGGCGGACGTCTTCTTTCAGTCGGTCTATGTAGCGAGGAAGTATTTTGATAAAACTCAATATCCCAAATGTCTCCGGTCAAAAATGACATGCATTTATTCAAGTTTTCTTTTTCAGTTTGCCACTTCGTCAACTCATATACAGGAATTTTAATCTTAATATCCCGGGTCCATTTATCGTCTGTGTTTTTTCTTCCAACAAACTTATCTGTGGCATAGAACACAGAAGCCATAAACAAGAAGTCTAAAACTGTAAAGTTTGGAATTACACATCTTTGGTATAATGTTTTTAAATCAAAATCGAGATTACAAATTTCTTCAGTATCGGTATTATGAATGGATACTTTCGCTAGTTCGAGTCTGGTTTTTTCCGTCGCGCTTACCGTTACATTTATCATGACTAACCTCCGAACACATCTAGTGTTTTTTCTAACACTTGAACACATATAGTGTCGCCTTCTTGTCCATTCCAATCGACCTGAGTAATGTCTCTATCAAGGATTAAAACATGAATCTCGGATTTAATATAATCCAATATATCATTCAGGAATGCATCCGCTTGGGCATTACCAACTTTAGATGCTAGTCTTTCATAAAAAGATCGACAAAATTGTTGATAAACATAGTACCCAAAAAACTTTTCCAGCATCTCCGTTAAATTATCTGGGTTTGAACATCCCTCTAGTACTTGACCAATCCCATCAATGCCCTCAACTTCCTCGAACATTTCGTCCATAAGTTGAGACAAAGCATTTCTAGCATCTACTTGATCGATAGTACTAGCATCTTCCCCGAAATAGTCGATAAGCGATAGAACAATATCCGATGTTGCCTTTCCTTTCAGATGCTCTAGTCCCGTTTGTTTCAACGCTTCATTAAATCCAACACGGCTTACTAAAGAAAGAAAAGATCCTAAGTTCCTTGCAACGGCCTGTGCGCTTTTAGCACCCATACCCCCATTTCTTGCCACACCATGTGAACCACCATTAGCACGAATAAACTGTCCCATTATTTCCTTGGAGTTATCAGAGCCTGGGCGACCTTCTTTAGCCAGCCTAGATACTTTCCCCTTCAAATCTCCCCACTGAGGGGTTGTAGGGGCATCATAGCCTTTGGATGTTCCCATTGAATATCTACCTCCTTTTTTCGACAGGTTTCAAAGCTCGGCCAACTCTTGTCTCTGACAACCTCAATTGCTTAATTACAGGTTCAAAATGCTCATTTAGTTCTTGTTTACTTCTTTGCAAAGTAATCAAATCGTTACCAACCGCCGGGGGGATAGCATCTGCAGGAACATTTAATAAAATGCGAGCAAGAATTTCAATGCTTTCAATGACATCCTTTTCTATTAATCCTCTTAATGCATCGTAGCCAACTTTTTGATCTGGATTTCGTAGGATATGCTTTTCAATTTGATTTAGCAGTAAAATGCGCTCATCTGCACTTAGTTTTAATGTAGAATCAAACGCACGTCCCATCCTTCCTGCGTTAGAGGACAGAATGTCTTCAAGTATGGTTCTTACAAATGGTGGAATCATAGATACCCCTGATAAAGTTGAACTCAGCTTGTCCCTTGCTACCCAAAAATAATCTCTCAAATCTATATCGCTCAACAACGGCTCCATTGCCACCCATCGGCGCATAAAAGAAGAGGACCATTCCGGATCAATTTTTTTGGCATCATCTTCATTTTCGAAATTACCATCAGGTGGTACCAGCACCGCTTCAAGTTGCTTTAACTCGTTAGGCCTTCCTTCTTGTTTAGCTTGCCACTCAAACAAATTCATAAATTGCTTATAGTGTCCGTACTCAAGAACCATCAATTTCACCAGAACGTCATCCCGGATACTTTGTAGTCCTGCAACCTTTGCTAGTTCTTTTCTTAGAAAGTAGGCATTTAAGAATCGTTTAACTTGCCTTGGATTCCCCTTAAGCCCTTCCGTAATAAGCGGAGCAATACTGGAACTGAAAATCAAACTTTCACTTAGAGTAGACGGAAGTTCAGCTTCACCAAATGCTTCTTTCACGGCAGCGTAACCAAATACGGAATAACGATTCGCACACCTTTGTTCATCACAAGCCTCGTGCACTTTTCCAAGTAAGGTTTCATCTTCAACGTCCCTAGCACAAAATAATAGGGACATGTAGCTTTCAACTTCAGCCGGTGATAATTTTGGTAACCTATAGGGGACTTGTATTAACTTCTCTAAGTAATCGGTTACAAGCCTCTCCGAAGCTTCAACCGGGTCTCGCTCATCCTTAAACTTCATTTGAGCATATCTAACCTCAATAGCATGACGTACTATCCGAGGATCTGCACCTATAACAAATGCTGTTCTCTCAACATTTAAAAACAATTTAATTGCTTCTAAATTTTCTATAATGCGTTCGTTCGAACATCTGTCCAAATCGTCAATTAACACGACTAAGGATTCAATATTCGTATCTTTAAGCAGCTTTTCGAAATCTTGTCGAAATGTCCGTACATCCATGGCGCTTGCTTCGCTCTTATCTTCTTTTATCATTTCCTCCCAATTAATATCGGATTTTGATTTCCCTTCGTCCCCTGTCTCTTCATCGTCCTTGGTCGGTAGAATTGACCCCAATACTTTCTTACCAGTGCCCATTAAACTTGGTACAATACTTGCTCCGCCCGTTATGTACGCTGCCAGTGCAGGCATACCTATTTCCTTCACACCGAATTTCGCTACCCGCATCCAATTTACGGATTTCAAGAGCCCGGCAACCTTTCCTTTTATTTTAGGGCCAAATCTTTTATGCTCACCGAGTTGTAATAGAATTGAGCTGAGAAGCGCTGACTTGGCATCATCATATCCTTCGAAGAGCCAACCATTGAAATATAAAACTGCTATTTTCTCGTATTTATCTCTTTCAGGAGCATCAGATGGATAATTTTCCGGGTCCAAATCGTACTCCAACATTTTCATAATACTTGTTTTTCCACTACCCCAATCCCCAAAAACCCCCAATGTAACAGGGAGTAGCTTAGGATTGGTAACAACTGACCTTATTAAATCGGCATGAACTTTAAAACCCAGAAGGTCCTGAGAAGTTTCATTATCTGACCACATTGTAGTACACCTCCACATTTACCAACAAATGATAATGTCTATTAGAGCTGAGTTTGCTTAATACGTTGGTGAAGTTCAACACAACAAGCTCATGTGTCGCTAAAATTAGTTTCAGATTTTAAACTTTAAAACCGTAGCATCCTTACCACCAAAATTAATGCTATCTTCAAAAAAATATTTGTTGGGTTTGAACTCTTCAACCACAAATGCCAAGCTATACTTGGCTCGAGTGACACCAACAAAATATTTGTCTGGAGCCTTCAATCGACTTATAGGATCTAACAAGAATGAATAAAGTGTCTTATTAGGGAAAATTAAAACACGTTCCAACGTCATCCCTTTACTGACTCCAAAGTTTAATGAAGGATACCCCAAGGTCGGCGTCCTAACATCGTATTTTAAAATAGATGGTTTTAAGTGTTCAATATAAGCATGTACATCAGTCTGAAGAATCTGAAAGACCCCGATGGCCGGTTCTTCGGCTTCTAGCACTCCAATAATCGGGTCCTCTGGGTATACCAAATTCGCAAAGTTTGCTATATCAGAAACAAATCGTTTTGAAATGTTATTTTTAACAATGTTTATTTGATGTGTATCTGTGCAAGTCTCAAGATAACTAAAAACATGCATACCACCCTTTTTTTTATCCAATTTCGGATTGTGGGTCTTAAAAGTTGCTTGTTTGTAGTCACCGACACAATGGATTTTGATGGATGAAAGGAATAAAAGTTCAAGGAGTTCTATATCTTTTCCCACCAAGTCCTGCAGCTCATCAATATAGATGCATGCATATGTTTCCTCAAGCCGTTTTAGGACAGCGCCCTCTGATAATTGATTTAAGAGAAGTGCAAACTCGGTAGCATTGTTTGCTTTTACATCTTTGTTCTTATTCAAAAAATACGACACAGTATTTTTTCTTGCATAATCAACACCATATGTCCTAGAAAAATCAAAAGACTTTATTTGACTAATCTCTCCTAAAAAGCTTCTCTGATATGGCCTGATTAATTCTTTTAATATGAATTGAAACCATGTACTTATAACAACATTTTTATCGAGCACGCCATTATTTTGCTTTGCATACTCTTTCTTTATTGAGTAAACACCTTTATTCGTGTAAGACAGCATCAATATTTTCTTAGTAGATTTCTCAGTTATAGACTTTGCATCACTACACATTCCGTATGTTTTACCCGAGCCAGCACAAGCAAGAACCAATGTATTATAGTATCGCATCTTTAATATACGCAGGATATTCGATACATTCGTCTGAATCAAATACCCTCATTCCCCATTCAGCTTTATTGTTAATCATGAAAGATTCTATTTCTGTTACATTTTTTTTAACCATTGAATTCCCTTTAGAGATAACCCGTTTAAACATGTTAAAGACTTCCTCTTCAACTGAGTTAACAGCTAGTACACTCGGTTCAATTGTATGAAGTGTTTCATTAGTTTCATAATATATTTTTATCAAATCACCATGTACCTCGATGTAGTCCTTATATTTATCTATGATATTCCGTTGAACATCCCCATCATTGTCCGTGATAATTCGTAATGGTTTTCGTACTAAAACGGCTAAATCACAGTACCTTTTAAAAGCTAGTGAATCTACCGTGATGACATCCACTCCATTTTCAATTGGTAGCTTTCCGTGAACATCTTTGTAAGCACGTTGAATAATTAATTCATCAGTCGGCCCTTCAACCATTATTACTTTCTCTGCCAATAGAAAACGAACTGTCCCATAACCGGGCAGTTTTTTAAAAAAATCCATAGTATCAGGGTTTACAGCATCCAGTTGATTTGTGTGTCCCTTATACAAGAGAATTATATTTTTAAGGCCTAATTTGTTTGCTACAAAACTGCTGTGTGTTGATATAAAGACCTGTTTATTCTCATCTTGATTTATTTTCGAAATAAGACGTGACATATTCCCAAATGCTAAATTATTTTCAGGCTCCTCAAACAATACTACATTAGATTTCTCGGTATCTTGTTTAAATACCAGTTCCATTTTAATTAGATTCTGAGTACCAAACCCCATATCTTCAAAAGGAATGTTCTCGACTTCGATTGAAACCTCGTTCATCCATGATTCGAGCACATCTTCCTGCATACCAAACTTAATCGCTTTATCGTCAAGTTTTTCTTCTACTGCCAACCTTTCATTAAGGACTATAACGTTCGGATTGTTATTAAATTCGTGTTTCATTTTTCTATATGCCCTAGTTAAATGTACTTTTTCATCATCAGATAAATTGTTAGTGATTCTTGAATTAATAAATTTATTTACTACTGAGTCATAATCTTTTTGTGTAGTATCAATCAGTGACACCTTTACTGGAAAAGTCCTAAATATAATTGGATTGTCACCAAAATCTCTCCAACTTACTTTATAAAACTCAACCGGAATATCATAAATCTCTCCATTTTGTAACATCGTTTGAAATGCTAGTGAATAATCGGAATTAAACTCGACACTCATACGAATGCCTGGACAGTCTTCACCAAGCTCGTTATTTGTTCCTTTATATTCAGAGTTATTACCATCATTTTCGAAATAAGCTTCGACAATTATTGAAGGCAACTCTTCGATTTTCTGAGAAGAATCTGCAATAATTTCTTTAAAATTGAAGCGAGATTCATAGTTGAAAAAGGATGCCTTAAATTGACGCTCAAAGGACGAATTATTTATTCTTCCACTCAAAAGAACTTGAATTATTTCAAGTAATGTGCTTTTACCAGAATTATTATCGCCAACAAAAATATTGCAACCACTATTAAGGTTTATCAGGACATCTTTAAACATTCTATAATTCCTAATATAAAGTTTGTTCATCTTCATAGTGAGCTCTCCCCAAATTCCATATAGAATACCTGTCAACCAACCTCTTTTAAACGGAATACTAGATCGATAGTTTTGATACCCTCATACTATTAAATCATCTATGTGTCCGAAACTTATGTGGAATTCCCTTCTGTTGTTTAACCTTCCAAAGGAAGTCGCCGTCTACAAAAACACTTGCTTTATTCATTGTTGCAGAATATCGTTTTTCTCGTGCATCCACTATCAGAAGTTCAAAATTAAATTGCTCGGGACATACGCCGTATTCATCAATATTTAGTCTAAAAGGATCTGATGACTCAAAACCGACCATCAAATGTCCAACTACTTCTGATTTTGGTGGCAATGATAATTTGAAGTCTGCTCCTATGAATTCATCCAAACCATACACGTGATGTCTTGATAACTCTTTTCCATAATCATTGCGGATGTACAATGTGCCCCCGATTATCGTAATAGGCAATTCAGTTGTATTCGCTAATACAACTTCTATAGAAGCGCAACCTTCTGCATCGTGTACGGCATGTAGCGCATGTTCTAGAAATCTTATCTCGAACTGTCCTTTGTTTAAATTCATATAATCAAAGTCGCTGCGTTTAGCCACTGTATTCGTACTTCCTTTGCGAATTAAGCAATATCCCTCGTTCAGTCTGTCAAATTTCTTCCTCATCATGTATGGCTTATTTTCTGTTTTATAAATCCTAAAAACACCTAACACTGCACCTTTATATTCATATTTGAAATAATCAAACTGTATTTCCGGTTCGATATTATTCAGAATTAACTGCACATAATTAGACGAATCTATAAATTCTTTCGGATCTATTCCCCTTATCTCCTTACCTTCCGGTCGATCCTTGACTCCAACAATGATGAATTTGTCTCCATTATGCCGTGAATTAGCCATCGCCATTATATCCATTAATAAATCCATGCTTTTGTCTTTATGGTATTGTCTCTCTTTAAAATCGAGATAATCACACTCATAACCGAATTCGATTAATTCAATAACTTTATCCATAGAGACCTCACTAAACCCTTATGTACAACGGACTATATGTTTACTGTAAAAATTCGACATTGAACGAGAATATCCTACTCCATACCCAAAAATTTTCCAAAACAATAAATCGATAGCAGCATATTGAAAAAAGATGAGTAGCGATCGTGTTAACACACGCGCTACTCATCCTTTCGTTCTATATCTAAATCGTTTAACTGTGTTGTTAGCTTCTCATCTAACTCTTCTGTACTTTTGCTGTACATGGGACTAAAAGTTTCTATATCAGCCAATGAGGATATTTTCTTATTATATTTCTGACTTACTGCTCCTACGTTTCCCAACGTTCTTTACAAATATTCTCTGCTTCTTCAAGAGACAATTGTTCAAGAAGTTGCTCAAACTCAAGAATGATTGCGGCTGCATCCATTGCATCCAAATAGCCAACTTTATTCAATGAAGCTATTAACGTACCTACTGCCCTTTTTGCAGTAATTTGGTTATCTACTTGATAGGTAAGATTATCTATGAATAATTCGCTATTGGAAATTGCCGCCTTTTGATTGATTGAATCGTTTGTGCTTAAGAAAATTTGGATTGATTCAAGATAATTTGCAAAGGCATTTTCACTAGGAAGTTTTTTAATATGACGGTTTAAGGTACTTATCAGAAACGCCACTTTCTCGGTATCATCTAGTAAAGTCAAGTTTTTTCACTCCCATGTTGGTTCGTAAATACTGCCGTGGGTAATACATATAGGAAATTTGGACAAAGTCTATGCATTTCATGAAAGCACTTGATAATACAGGTTTTTCAGCATACGCATGAATCCTCATCTCCCAACGATCTGCCCAACCCTTTCAACAGGCTATTGCCAGTTGAAAGGGAGTGTAGTTGTTACGGCAACTCCCTTTCGCTTGGTTCTTTTACAATCAAAATTTAATTGCCTCCAATTGGCTAATGATCCTTTCGTCTACCTCTGCTGTGCTTCTCCTGTACATCGGGCTGAACGTTTTTATACTATCAAGGGAAATGACCCTCTTGTTGTATTTTTTCATCTGTTCAATAATTACTGGAAGATGGCGGATTAAGTAGTTTGCATCTGACTCGACCTTGCTTTTTAGTAATTCCATAACCCTTGGGAATTTCTCGGGTGCATTCTCTAAATGCTCGGTAATAATCTTGGGGGAATGAGCCAGGATAGTGTACTTTTTTATCTGTTCTGTTGGATTTAATCTGTACAGATCACCTGCTGCCGCGGCTAAAACTTTGCTATATTCCAGATCTAACTTAGCCCAATCCTTTCGAATCTGGTTCTTTTTGCTGGGAGGCAAGTTTTGTTCCATCCAATCCCGGTCGTTCTTAAACATTTTAAAATACAGATGATTATATCTTTTTGCAAGTTCAGTTCTTGAAATGCCATTATGTTTTCGTAAAATTCCAAGTATCCTCTCGCGATTTTCTGTTAACAACCTAGTGACCTCTGATGTTGCAGCAACTTCACCATTATTATCCATAGAGGAAGCCCATAACATTTCAATCGACTGAAGTATTCTCGTGTCTGAAGCCGGCTCTTTAATCCGGTTCAATGAACGTTTTATTTGGGTTGGAGTTGTCTTTAACCTTTTTGCAATAGCATTATTACTTAATCCACTTGAATGAAGTTCCCATATAGTTGAATGCCACAATGGACCCATTGTTAATACTGCATAAGGCTTCTCGTTACTATGATCGTTTAATTTCCATCTTCTTGAGAAACTAAAACCACATAGCGGACAACCAAATAATCCCGAAATATATCTTCCACCATGATCTACACGAACACATTGTTTGATAACACCTAAGCTATATCCATCACATACCGGGTTATTACAAATCCATGGCCCATTCCCAAATGGTATCGGTATACAAAAGGATTCATTCTCCGATATGAAATTTTCAACCGATCCAGATAAGAACGTCATAAGTAGGATATAGAGTAGGATGTTTTTAACCGCCTTGCATGAAAGAAAGAAACTGTCCGAATTAACCTGTGTTTTTAAGTCAGTGGTCAAGTAACCTTTTAAGCCATTCTCTTTCAAGAAATCATCAAAGTGCTGAAAAATTTGTTTTCTGTCAACGCCACCCGAGTACTTCATGTATCCTTTTAGTCCCAATGTATTTTTCAATTTTGCAAATATCTCTTCCCGTGATATCTGATTAGAGTAACTAACCATCTGATAAAAGTTCGTAAGGACTCGCTGTTCGATATTATAGTTGGAGGAAACCGTTTCTTCTTGACAATCTGATAGGTTGCAACCACATTCACACTCTACTGAAGCTAATAATTGCCCATCCTTCGCTCTAGCCAATTTTTTATGACAGCTTTGGCAATGGATAATCAATTTACTGCCATGCTCTGGACAGTATGTTATAAAAGTTAGTTGGTGGCTCCTATGCAAATAGACTTCACCGTATTTTTGGCTGTCATTCTTCATGCACTGAGGGCAATAACGCAAGTCGTCTGAAATAAGCCGATCTTGACCTTTGCCTAGTAAACCGGCAATATTAGAATCACCTGCATTTTCCGTGATCTCTTCGATGGCTTTTGATAACCGGTCATTAGGTATGAATGGTTTGATCCAGTGAAAATAGGTATGGTTAAACAAAAAATCATCCATGGACAGAAATCGGCTTGGCAACTGATTAAACAAAAAATTCAAGTTGCGAGGAAATACGGTTAAACCGTAGACCTTTCTCCCGAATAACTCTGAATTTGTTACTGAAAAATCCTTGTTACCCGAAAGTACGTGGTACCTAAATATAATCGATCTACTGTCTTCATCCGGGTATAAAATCGGGAAATTCGATAACATAACATCGGCCCTCTTTCATAACTGTCACTTAACGAGTTCCATAAATTTATCCTTAACCATTTTCTTTAATGGATGGTTTAAGCCAGCTAACTTCAGTAATCTCCATCCTGATACCCTACCTTCTACTTCATGAAGCTTGTTTGCAGCCCAAGTTAACCTACGAATTTGATATGTCTCTGTAGAATCGACGTGCTTCTTAATGAATTCACTGGTTTTGGGGAGCTTGTTTAGATTCTTCATAAGCTTATGGTTCAGGTTGCCTGAATCCGTATATCTAGCTATCGATGCTAACGATATTCTTTGGGGATTAGGCAACTTTTTCATATGTTCGGCAGCCTTTACCACCACATCATACAAAATCTCGTCCCGCTGATTCCAATCCACTTTTTGTTTGACCTTCGAGAGTAAACATCCTTTCTCGTTGTTTCTGTTTCTTTTCGACCTGGCAGGTCGACTTTCACTTATTGTCTGATACAAAGCTGCTTTATTCGTATCAAATTGCTCCGTATGAGTTTTTACAGTCCCAGGATCGACACCGAGAATTTTTGCTTTCTGACGAAGTGATGTACTGGTTTCATTAAGACGTCTTAGTTTATCGTACCAAACCGGACCAAAAGCTTTAATTCTGCCTATTTGATACCGATCCTCATCACATGTATCCGGACCTCTTCTTGAATATACAAATCCGCAACTGCAGTGGAACGCGCCGACCGGCTTTGAAGTTGTTGAGCAATGAGTAACTATACATTTTTCAACAACACTGTGATTGTAATGATCAGCCGCTTTATTGAGACATGGCCAGGGGCCGCTTCCAAATGGAAGATTATTGGTGGGGAGCGAAAAAGCATCGACAGATTTTTCAACAAAACCGATTAGTACTAGATGCCTTAGTGGATGCGTAATTTCTTCTTGATCCCTGATTATTTTATGTAACCACGTATCAGAGCTTTTAGTATCGACATCACAGTCTAGATATTCCAGTAGTTCATCAGTGTAGAAATTCCGAAAATCATGTATAAGTCGATTAAATCGAATTCGGTTGCCTTCTGTTTGGTATTTTTCCATCGGCCGCACCCTTCTATAGCATGTAGTCCCTTCTTTACATTTTGACTGGGACTGTAGAAGTAAATTCGATTGAACAGCAATGAATGACAGATGATCCCACCAGTCAGTATCAATAACAGGTTCGGTATAATCCGATTCACCGTGCATCGCTAAAGGCACAAATGAAAATTTGTGATGAAGAGTGGAGTATTCTACAGTACTTACCTTTAAGATGCTCGTATGCAATGGACATATACTTACACCGGGCAACTGATGGCTGCGATGCCAATAAGGCTCGCATATTTCACTATCTGTTTTATAGCATTCAGTACAAAATCTTAGCTTCGTCGGCAATTTAATAGAAGAAGCAAGCAATCCCAGGGAGGCATGAACTTCCCCTTGTTTACTCCCATTTTCCATCAAGGATTGTACTTGATGAATTTTCTTTTGCTGCATAAAGTAAGTGTAATAGGGAAGTAAGGTATGATCATTGATGATTTGATCAGTTGTATATTGTCCAGTCAGATTATCGGCAAGACTCGTCAGGTGACTTGGCAGATCTGCAGTCGCACAAACCGATCGATTACCGAAAAGGTCCTCTATGGTTTGTCTTTGTGTCTTATTTCCAGAGTTCACATGGTATCTGGCAATTCCGCTATATAGCAATTCATCTTCATAAAGAGTCGGAAAATACGCTAGCAATAGAATCACCCTCTCAGATAAGATCCTATTGCTAGTTTTCCCTGTTTTACATATCCTTAGTACTCAAAAATCTATTAAATAATCAACTTTGATAGCTCATCCTCCGATGGAATGCTTCCTATATCCACTAGTTTTTCGTGAATAGTCTCTGTATCCTTTTCATTACCTGCTACGGCATTTCTAAGGTCGTCCTCATCAAGCATAACTTGCTGTTTTTTCTTCTTTTGGGCTCTGCTATTCCCTTTTTCTTGGTCCTCTTTCCCGCCAATACCACGGTTTTCATCTTCCCCTGCCATGGAATTGAACGTAATTTCCCTAACAAGCTGTTTTCGTAAATCAACAATATCCTTTTCCACCTCATTAGTCTGAAGAACCTTATTTGCAGCTTCATAAGCCAAATCGGAAGAAACCCCGAAATCCATTGCAGTTTTTACAAGCTCAACCAATTTCTCTTCGTCCTGTTCTATTTTCTCATCGCGCAATACCTTTGTTCTAACCTCTCCTTGAATATTGACTTTCTCAGAGGCTCTTTGTAAGTATTGATCTAACACATCCCACTTCGGATATAAATCATCTATTGATGCCAATGCTTCAGGATCATTTCTCCTCAAAACCTTTAGCATCGGTTGAACGATCTGCATATGTTGCTTAGCAACTTCATCTAAGAGTGCAGATGTTATTCTCTCGCTATCATCTTCGTCTTCAATTGCTTGCCACTGGGCCAACATATACAATTTTACTGCTATATCAACAATACCCTGAGAAAGATCATACACTTTTTTATTTAGATGAGGCTTAAGGGCTGTCGCTTTAGCAGTCCATTGATATTTCCATAAAGCTTCTAAGAAAAAATCCCACTCCTCACCTTCGCTTAGTCTATCCATAATCAGATCCCCTTGTCCCGTACTTCTTCGTGCTTGACTAAAGGAACCTGAAAGAAGTTTCATTGCCTTAAATGTCCCTACTAAGACAACTGGAACACCTATTGTATTAATTAATTGAGTGAAATAATTAAGCATCTTTTCTGCCCCGCCACTTTTTAGAAAGCTCAAGTTTTGGATCTCGTCAATAACTAATACCCCTAAACCATGAAGTGTGGCGATATGAGCCATCACTGGAATTAACATATCTACCGAAGTTCCCTTAGTCGCAAATTTCCGAAAATAATTGGTACCCAGATGTGAATCTATGGATTGCAAAAAATTAAAGCACAATCCTTTTAGCGAACCATCAAACGGACAATTCAATTTAAGCCAAACAACTTGCTTACGGATAAAAGGTTGTTCTTTATAACTCGAATGATGGATAACTTGCGGGTATAGGAGCAATGAGCTCTCGATTGCCGTCGTCTTACCTTGTCCACTTACCCCGAGGATGGCGAATCCAGCAGCGGTAGACCGCACCCCCGCAATATTGCCTCCTGTTGAATCTACTCCCCCTTCAAGTACATCCTTAAACCCTATATGGAATTGTCTGATGACTGCTGGGGAGAAAGGATTTCGGGCTTTATACCCATGACGGATTAACCTCGACAACCGTTGTTCTACCAGGAAATGAGATGGTAATGGCTCGACATAATCTGATATCTGTTGAACAAGGTGCAGCCTTGTCTGCTTTCCTAATTTACGTTGCTCATCGTCATAATCGGGGTATTTTCTGATTTGCAACGCGACATCTTCCTCTTCAAATATCGGTGGCAAAGCTTCTATAAAGGGATTATCCCTATAGCCTAGGATCTCCTGATCAGAATAACTCGCCTCCTCTTGTCTTCCTATAAGACTCGGGGAATACTGATACACATCAAAATGCTGTTGAGCTTGCTTAACCATGTTTTTTCTCCTCCGTTTCTTTTAATTTCGCGAGTAGACCCAGCTTAGATTTTGGTTTATACGTTTCTAGAGTGGTTACTTTATCTCCAGGTATAGATGTTTCGTCCATCTCCTCGTTAGGAGCCTTGCCCAAATCATAAGCTTGTTCTTTTCGCAACTTACCCCTCTCAATAGCCTTTTTCCCTTTAATATTGGATTTGCGTTCAGACTTCGTTAAAGTCCTATCTTGATTAGCGGCACTCCGATCAATTGCTTCTTTCTTAATTGCTTCTAACTTCGCGCTTAAGGATACTTTTTCTTGAAGCTCAGTCTCATCATAATACAAGCTTTTTGTCAGTTTTTCCTCGTACCGGGTAGACTTAACCTCTTCAAGGCTCATATTTAAGAATCGGGAAGACTTAGCCAATAAGTCGCATTTTATAAACCCCTTTCCATTGTCCGTCTTCACATAGACATGATTCATACATCTTCTGTCATAAGCAATCGCCACTTTCTGTGTTTTCCCCTTAACGAACCACCCTTGACGCGCTAACTCTTCGCAACCGAAATACATTCCTTCAAAGTAAATACCCTCCCGATTAACAGTGACTTTTGCCTCGGGTAATACATTTAATCGAACAATATCCGGATGAATATTCTTCAAATAGTGATTATGAGATATTCCCCAGTTCCACAAATCCCGTGCAACCGGACGCACTTTATCTAATGCCTGATCTTTGTCCAGAGGATAGTATTCCATATAGTGGTAGTTGTTTCTTTGAAGAATCATTTCAATCATCATTTGTGTAAATTCCTTAAGTGTGAGCTTCGCGTCTAAGACGTAATCCGGTCCCCCGCGTTTTTTGTATTCTTTTTTCACAGCACCCGGCGTCCACGGTTGGAGTGTCAAATTCAATGTTCGAAATTGCTGTTCTACAATGCCCTTTAAATCGGCACGATACGGAGGGGTGTTCTTTATTTTGATTCCTAGCGCTTTTGCCAGTGAGTCAGCATTTTTACTTTCCATCTCGCCTCGATCAGCCAAAAAACTGTCTGGCATATGGTGACAAGGCCACTCTTCCTCTGTAATTTCAATATCATATTGCCTGCAAAATTCAACCTTATTTTCCACCGTGTTCTCAATAGCCATCATTACTCCAAGCCAAGATGGGCCCTCGAAACCAACATATAATCCAACAACCATATGACTGTATACATCAACAACGATGTATACGACTGGTCTGCCGACAATAATATTGGGATCAATCGAACTTACTAAATATACATCCGCAACAGTAGCGTCAACCTCGTAAATCTGTCCCGGTCCGGTTGCTTTCCTTGTCTCAGATCCAAGCAAAGGCCTGAAATCACGATTGAAGGTAACCTCTCCTTCCCGGGCGATCAACTGCTTACGCTTGGTATAATGCTTCCGAATGTGATATCGTAATTGAGCAATACTCGGGACTTCATGCCCTGGAGGTATTATTGGTATCTCATATTTCCCCTTCTTAGTAGTGCCAATCTTATAATAGTTCTTTAGCATCTCAACATATGTATAACTCACAGAGTCTCTTCGATTTACTTTTAAGTAGACCGCTCTTATGACCTTATCGAATATTTTTCGAGTACCCTCACTTATCAAGACACCTTTTAACTTGGGGTCTACGGAGATGCTAGTATACCTAGGCCTGCCCATTTTTCGAGTGGGATTTTTCTTCTTATCCTTCCCTCCGCATTTTCTGAACCTGGGGAGCAAGGCATTCACCATTTTCCCTCCAGTCCAGTAATAGCGTAAATACTTATAGTAGAACTTCTTCCCCTTACCGGTTTTCTTCATTTCGCTTTTAATGATTTCATATCGTTCTTTAGGGTTATAGATGTTAGGCTCCAGCTCAACGATGTCTTTAATACATCCCCATGAGTGATCTCTGACTTCAATTTCTTTTGGGGTCAGGATTTCGTCCGAAACCATAAATCTAGAATATGGGTCATTCTCACGCTTAATCATAGTCCCTTGAATAAGTTCCTGTTCTATGGATGAAATATGCTTAAACTCAGGAAGCCCATTTTTTCTAATAATCGAAATTGTGACGGCGCAATCCTCCGACTGGTCCAGCCATAGGACCCTCTCGCAATCAACAAGCTTTGATTCCGTATCTCTTTTTTCGAGTAGAGTATTGATAAATAGTTGCATTTTATTCTCCCCCGATCTCAATAATGGTTATAATGGGGTTTGTAACGACTTTGGGATTATCTGAGTTAACCACACATATATCAGCTATTGTTCTATCTATTTTGAGATTCGACTGGTTTTCTTTTATTACTCCAGACTCAAAAACAGACTTCAATGTGGCCTCATTTTCCTCAAGAGATGCTATAACAATTATTTTCACGGTCGGCCCCCCATTTCTGGAAATGATTCGCTTGTATCAATAATCGATTTTGTGTAGGAAGAATTCGACGACTCATATCAACTTCCCACAAACGATTGGCAATCAGATAGCGCACAACATTCATACTCGTCCCCATTAACAAACCTTCCCTTTCGTCAACGTCTAAGGTAATCTTCGCCAGTGGCTTGTCTTGATTGTTAATACATTCATATAGTACGGGCTCCAGCTCATAGACCAGTTCATTGTTTAGATATGTCGTCTCTTCCAAAGTCTTGGCCGAGTGCAACCATTCCACGTTTTTAACCAAGTCGTAATTAATTTGATTCTCAGTAATTAACCTCCATCCAATACCCTGATCTTTGAAGTAGTACTTCTCTATTTGCAGTTTCTCTAACACCCTTCGATTTAACTTTGTCGATGGTTTGATGGAATGAGCCATAAACCGAAGTTCCCCCCCTGACCTTACGGTTATCAGCATATCTGTGGTCATTACAATGGGATGCTTCGTTTTCGGGTCAATTGGATGTCTGATGCCGAGTTTTTGTGCAATGAACAATGTTTTTTCTAATGGCAATAAAGGATATTGCTCCCTAATATCACAAACATCCCTGGCCCACTCCATTTGATAATGATGAGCTAATTCATAATGCTCTGAGAAATAATGGTGTAAGCGTCCACTCTTCCAACCAGGAACCCTAGTTACAACCCCAAGGGAAGGAACATCATGAATTGTTAACCACGGCTTGTATTCCGCAAAATGCCCCTTGCCGCGCCCTTCCTTAATCCGCCTTGCAATTGTTGCTGCTGTAGTACGTTGACGTCTTTTGGACATAAACAACCTCCTCCATTGAATAGTTAATTTTTAATTTACAAATTTAAATATTTAATTAATTAATATTTGACTATGATGATAGACGATAATTATTTAACTTGTCAATAGTATTAGTTAAATAATTTGCTACTTCCTGCGTGATATGCTACCTTTAAGTAAAAGGTTCAGTTTAGTATTCAGTTTAGTATTCAGTTTAGTATTCAGTTTTATATTCAGTTTTATATTCAGATAAGTTAGTGATTATAGGTAGGGGGATATATGTTAGTATTAGGAGAAAGAATAAGAAACACACGTACATCAAGAGAGTGGACCCAAGAAGAACTCGCTAAAAAAATCCGTACAACTAAACACGTTATTTCAAACTGGGAACGCGGCAAAGCTAATCCTGACCCATCACAAATTATTGCATTGGCTAATGCCTTTGAAGTTTCGGCGGACTACTTGCTTGGGTTATCTAGTTTTCCTGAGCCCCATTTTCGGGACCCATTCGGTCAGCTATCCATTATGCCTGCAATTGACTACTCGTTTGTCAAAGGAATGGCATGGGACCTACCTAGATTAATTAATTCGGGTATTACACTAACAGTAGATAGTAACGAAATTTCCCCTAACGACAAGAGGATGATTACCACCATTATTGAAGTCACAGTTAGTAGAATTAAAGAAGTTACACGTGAGGTTAAAGAAGAAACGCTTGAGTCCATTTCCAAGATGGATCAAAATTCTCAGTTATTTTAAAGGTTGTGTTTTACTAATCACCAATCTTCGGTTAGATCTAACATCCTTTTGCATATATCGCATTCCACCTTGATGACTAAACCCAATCCAGTGGGAATGAAGGTATAGGCGAATTTTGCACCTGTAGCATCAACTGGATTACATGAGTCCCAATCAATTATTTTCTGATGCATCTTCTCTGTAATCTTAAACATCACAGTTCCATCTCCATTCTTATATTTTTATTTCCCTGAAGACTACCATTGATGAACGGGACATAAAACCAACTAGGTTATTGATCGCTTATATATGTAACTTGGCCACAGTCCAGTTCTGCTACTGTCTTATATGTGGGGCCGGGGTTATCTATGATGATAACTTTATCCGATAAGAAAGATGGCTGTTGGCACCTTGTGGTAAGGTTATCTTCTTCTCTAGATACGTTTTTGAGCTTTCCCACTTCTCTTCAAACAAACGACCGTCTTGGAACATAGTATATTGAAGTTCTGGCTTCTACAGATCTCCGCCTTACTAGATTTGCGGCTCGTTTAAAGATTATCGAAAGTTCATCCCTACTCTTTTAAATAATAAAACCTCCCTCTATACAGAAATGCCTTCCAGTTGTTCGATTCTACTCTCTAAACGCTTCATATAGGTCAACATTGCATCAAGAGTACAAGGAGTCACAAACCCGGGTATGCCGTTCTTTTCGATATTAATCCTATTATCGAACTCCTTGCTTCTTCTCACCTCTACCGGCCCCCATCTATTTTTTTTATACTTCAGAATTTTTTCTAGACAGAATGTCCAGACCTCCAAAGTCTTCTGTAGCATCATAAGTTTGTAATAGTGATCTGGATTATTTGTAAATGGATAATCATAGTACTTTTTTTGTCGTTCGATGTTAAGTTTATAAACTTGAATGATCCGTTCGACATCCTCAATCAGCTCTTCCATGTCAACGCCTTCTTTTTTTTTCGATTTCTATATTTCTTGCTGTTATTCATCCGTATCCGCAACGCTTTCAGCTTCTGAATGCTTTGGAAATAACGCTGTAGCTTGATGTCTGAATAGATATTGTTTTTTGTGTTGATTATGTAACACAATTCAAGTTCTCCTTCAGCATCTACCAAGTAAATAACCTCAGTTAATTCGCAATTATAAACAATTCCCACTTTCCATTCCTTTTCAAGTGCTGCCTTTTCGAACCATTGTTCACGAATTGCCCTGGGACATGTGTAACGATTTCTTTTGAATAAAATTCCCCTTGCTGTTACTTTGCCGCAGCCTTCTTTCATCAGTCCAGGAACCATATACAAAACATCTCCTTTCTTATCTATCAATCATTATATCCATATACCTATATTTTAATCTGTTATCTTATTTTAGATATTATCTTTCAAAAAAAAATATTCATTATCCTTGTCATGGTTCATTGAGTTAACCGGTTATAAATCATTAAAAACGGCATAAAAGTTCATCATTTTTCAGTTTATTGTAACACTATTCCCTCCGCTGTACTGCTCGTCCCTAGGTTTAGGGGGTTATCTACAAATTGTCGCTCATTCGCAGGATTTCACACCTTATATTGCAGTGTTCGACATGATTAAGAAGAGCGGATTAACTAGCACAAATAAACATGCTTGCAAATAAATAGTCTGAGACAAGGGCATAATCGAATTCTGACCAATTGCTTAATTAAGGAACGAGCAGATGCCTTAGGCAAACTGCTCCTTCATTGGAGAATTCAATCTTTGACTTTTAATCTATTTTTTCGCCGATGTTATTCAATATAAATGTTCTTCCCCTTGCGCGATATGTTCCCTAAATTAATATTTCTAACAACAAACTTCGGACTGCATGATAATCATCTGCTGTTGTCAAGGCCAGGAGTCTGCCAAGTTCTACGCTCCGAATACCGCTTGCCCGGGCGGCGTACCTTTTTGGCAATGTCTGCGTCTATGACCAAAGTTGTGTGTTTAATGCTGCGGAATTTACTGTTTGCGTTATACTCATGTTTAGATCTACCTACTAGTTAGTGATGAGTTCGACAACCCAACACTAACAACCCAACACTATCAGGTGTTTTTTATTTCCTCAAACCCGAAATTTACTTTATAGTAGGAATGCTGCCCGTTCATAGTTTGAGGTCAGCCGATAGAAACACGAAACGAGCCTGACTGGCTTAGAGGAACAGATCATTGGTCTGTATGCGAAAGGCATGTCTACTCGGGACATTGAGGATCATATGCGGGATCTGTACGGCATTGACGTATCCCCTACGATGGTTAGCAAGGTGACGGATAAGATTATGCCCTTGGTTACCGAATGGCAGTGTAGAGCTCTTGATCGTGTCTATCCCATCGTATTCTTGGATGCGATTCACTTTAAGGTTCGTCAGGAAAATCGCATTATCAACAAGGCTGCATACAGCGTTCTAGGCATCAGCATGTCAGGTCAAAAAGAGATCCTTGGCATCTGGATTGGGGAACATGAAAGTGCTAGCTTCTGGTTAGGCGTCTGTACAGATCTCAAAAGCCGCGGCGTAGAAGATATTCTCATCGCTTGTAAGGATGGGCTTTCTGGCTTCTCTGATGCGATTAACGCTGCGTTTCCACGGACGTAGATACAACTGTGCGTCATTCATCAGATCCGAAACTCGATGAAGTATGTGACTTTCAAGGAAGAAAAAGTGGTCTTAGCTGATTTAAAAAAAGTATACCAAGCCCTTACATTAGAAGAGGCGGAGACTGCCTTTGCTTCGTTTAAAGAGAAGTGGGGCAAGAAGCATCCTATCATCATTCGCTCCTGGGAAACGAACTGGATCGAGCTTACCGCCTACTTTGGTTTTCCAGCTGAGATTCGCAAGATGATTTATACGACCAATATTATCGAAGGTTACCATCGTCAGCTTCGAAAAGTCACCAAAACAAAAACGGCTTATCCATCGGACGATGCCTTGCGGAAGATTATCTATCTTGCCACAATGGATGCATCCAGAAAATGGACTATGCCGCTTCGTAGTTGGAAAGAATGCATATCACAGCTTGCCATTCATTTCGGAGACCGGTTGCAAGCGGAGCTGTCTGCATCATGATCTACCTGAGAGCCGGCTTGACATGGAGCCTCTATGGGCATGATTCCTTGCGATTGGGCGATACCTCGTAAACTCGTATCGCTAAGGCAGTCTAGCCTATCATGCCCACCCTCCATGTAAAGCCTCTGGATTTAACTCGTAGTCGGTAAACCCATTTACACAAAATAATTTACGCTCCCGTTCGATTAATTAGAAATGGTGATCCTTCCGTTAAAATCATTATTTGTTCTGCTATGGGACAACAGCTAATGGTTGTTCAGGCAATTCAAGCTGGTGCGGGACTTGGTTTTTTTAAATATAAAAAATTACCCTACATTCTACTCCGTAAAAATAGACCCTATTCGGGTCTATGAGTAGCATCTTTAAATTTTTCCTTGATATATTGATTCGTTTTTTTAGAATCATTTCGTAATTTCTGTGTAGCCTCTGTACTATTTACAAATTTAATCCTATCTTCGTAAACAATTATCTTATTCCCATTCTCTTTATTTTCAAAAACATAATGTTCATCAACTGAATCTGCGAATACTTGATTTATAAATTCAGGATCTGTACTAAGCTGCATTAATTTCTCATTAGCTTTCCGAATCATCGGGTCCATTTCCATTATCTTTTCAAGTGTTACGTCATATTCCTTCGAAGTATTCTGCATGATCGGAGCATCAATTATAACATCGATTTGATGACGTCCTTTCTCATCGTTGTTATACATTGATATCAAAACTATTCCATGTTGGATTCCCTTAATTTTACCTTTTAAGAACTCATCATCCGGATTTAATTCAAGTTCTTTTTCTAAATCAGATTTGTAAGTCTTGAAATGTTCTAAGAGCAAATCCAATTCTTTTTCCATACAGGACTCTATCCCTCCAAATGTTTTATTCAACCCCCGATACTCGGATAATTCGTACCATTCTAATAGTTCACCAGAAGGACAAGAACGTTTCAATATTCATATCCTCGTCAACCGAGACACGGCCGCAACTGCATGTTTTATTATCATGTAGTGACGTAGACTCCATAACGTCATGACATGATAAGCAACAATTCAAGTTCTTTTTCTAAATCAGATTTTTAAGTCTTGAAATGACCCCTTCAATGTTAATTCGACCCCGATAATTCGACATTTCAGCCCCGATAGTATGGCGAATTATGTACTTTTAACCTATCAGTGTTCCTCCTCTTTAAATTTCCGTCGTAATTCTTTGTATACTTCATGCTCTTCTTTTGCAAGTCCAGAGGATGATTCCACTAATATGCCGCTTGGATCAGGCTGCGTCTGCCACTCCGATAATTCTACGAACCAATCAAAATCGTTACCTGAAGGATAAGAGCGCTTGAGATAATCTAAACCGCCATCAACCGAGACTTTCCCGCAGCTACACGTTCTAAAATCGTGCCTAAATTCGGATTCGATGATGTCGTTACATGAGAGGCAGCGGATCGCGTTTCGTTTTAGTCTTGGTTCCATGTATTATAGTCCTTTCTCAGTGGGTTTAACAGTATGACCCGTAACACTGAAGGGATATGATCTAAACGCCGGTGAATCCCATTTAACCGGGATTATCGTCAAAATCGATCAACGGTTGCAGCGAATTAAAGTTGAGCACAGCACGTACTGGAGCGGATTGGATACCTTTTTATGATGTATTTGATTGCACTATAACATAAGTTAGAAAACACAATCGTTTTTTACCATTTTACCTTTTCTCATGAAGTATTTCGATCAGAAAAAGAAAATGGCTTGTACGATCTTTTTTATGCTTCTGGAGAGGTTTTGTTTATGGACATGTAAACAAAAGATGGTGTTTTGTTCAGATGTCCTTTATGGAGCTATCGTGTCCCGTTAGCCATCCATGCAGCGCAAAATCAGCGCTGCACCACAGAGAATGAAAATTTTGGCTTGTCATTTTATACTGGAAGTACGGCTGGGAGAGGAAGGTCGATGAACTATGGTGCGTTAGAGCCCATCCGTCAGTCTGACTCCATCGACCACGGTGCACCACTGAATGTTGCTCCCTTCGGGGAAGCACTCATAGTAGATTAATCCTACTCTGGTTGCTGCACCAGCCTCCAATCTAGACGGCCGTAGAAAGGTTGAGTACCGTGGATATCATTATTGAACGGGCGTGCGGTATGGATGTCCATAAGGACAATATTACGGCATGCATCATGACACCTGAAGGAAAGGAGATTCAAACATTCTCGACTAAAACGGTTTTCCTGCTTAAGCTAGTGGATTGGATTAAGCAGCACGGATGTACTCATGTGGCCATGGAGAGTACAAGTGTATACTGGAAGCCAATTGTGAACTTAATCGAAGCAGAGGACATTGAATTTCTTGTTGTAAACGCTCAGCATATGAAAGCAGTACCTGGACGCAAAACCGATGTTAAAGATGCAGAATGGATTTGCCAGCTCCTTCGTCACGGATTGATTAAAGCCAGTTTCATTCCAGACCGTGATCAACGGGAACTAAGGGAGCTTGTTCGGTATCGTCGGAGCATCATCGAAGAACGTGCCAGGCAGCATAATCGGATACAAAAAGTTCTGGAAGGCGCCAATATCAAGCTGGGCTCTGTGGTTTCGGATATTATGGGCGTTTCCTCCAAAAACATGCTTCGTGCTATTGCCAACGGTATTGACGATCCTGAAGAACTTGCCAGCATGGCCCAACGTACACTAAAACGTAAGAAAGATGAACTCGAACTAGCCCTGAAAGGTTACATCAGCCCCCATCAACGCCTAATGTTAAAAACCATTCTAACTCACATCGATTTTCTTACGGAACAAATCAATATGCTCGATCACGAAGTTGCACGGCGAGTAAGTCCATACCAAGAAGATATCGAGCGACTGGATTCCATTCCTGGCATATCAACGCGAATGGCCGAACAAATCCTGGCTGAAATTGGTACAGATATTAAAAACCAGTTCCCAAGCGCGGCTCATATGTGTTCCTGGGCAGGACTTGTTCCTGGCCATAACGAGAGTGCCGGCAAAAGGAAACATCTAAAACCAAAAAGGGCAATAAATATTTGAGATCAGGCTTAACAGAAGCCGCTCATTCCGTAAAAGGATCTATGAACTACCTTGGCGCATTGTATAGGCGTACAGCAGCGCGAAAAGGAAGGAAACGAGCAGGAATTGTAGTCGCTCATGCCATGTTGAGAATCTCCTATTACCTTCTAACTCGTAAAGAAATGTATGTGGACCTGGGTGAAGACTACTTTGATAAGCAAAGGCAACAGTCCATTGTTCGGCATGCTGTACGAAGACTCGAAGGACTAGGCTACTCCGTTACCATCACAGAATCAGAAGCCTCTTGATCCAATCTAAATTATGCTCCAATAAAAGCTACCCAGGCGCTCTCCCCTTTTAAAAAACGAACGAGCGGCGTCTTCCTTTAGTGCTGCCTTTTTCCATGCTTCGGCGCTATGAATTTTCATAGTAGTTCAGCCCCGTTGACTGATTTGGTAATGCAAACTACTTTACGAGGCAAGGTCATCTAACCGTCTGGTAATAGACACCAATGGCTCCGGAATCGAAAGTTTTATTTTCGATAAGTTTAAGATTGGTCTTCTCTTGGAGTCCTTGAAACAACGGCAGCCCGCTGCCGATCAGGACAGGAGAAACCGTGATTTTGTACTCATCTATTAGATCAAGACCCATCACGTGGTGCGCAAACCTGGGACTACCGAGGATCACAATATCCTTTCCTGGCTGCTCCTTCAAGTTCAGGATTTCTTCCTTGACATTCTCTTTCACCAGTCTGGAATGGTTCCATTCCACTTTATCAAGCGTCTTCGAAAAAACGATTTTGGATGTTTGCTCAATCCACGCGGCATGCTCCAGTTCATGCTGCGAACTTGAGGGGTTCGACGGCACCGTGGGCCAGTAACTGTGCATCATCTGATAAGTCCCACGTCCCCAAATGACAGTATCAACAGTACTCAGAATTTCTTTCGCGTGTTTCTCCAAATCAGCATCGTAGGAAATCCAGCCAATGTCCATTGCACCGTTCGGCCCTTCTACAAAACCGTCAAGCGATGCGTGCAAAAATAAAACAAGCTTTCTCATTTAAGTTCTCCTTTGTTCATATGATGTAATGTATTGACTACATGTTACCATGTAAAGGTTTGGGATGTTTCTTATGAATTGCTAATCTAACCTGCCCGTTAGCGAAGCGAGGCTGCCGAATCAATCCTGCGGCAGCCTCGTGTTGCAGTGTTATTGAGCTCCTGTACCCGTTAACCGAAAAAATGCTACCGATTAGTTGATGTCATCTGAACTTGCTATTCCTTGGTTTGCATCACTTTTATACCCTCAAGAAAAGTATCAATCAGCAGACGAAAAGTTACGTCCAAGTCAAGTGGGATACCGAAGCCTCCCTGCTTCTCCAGTGAAGCAAAACCGTGCAGCAAGCTGCGCATGCCTCGTACGGCGTGAATGGCTGCTTCTTCCCGAAGTCCATAGCCTTCCAACGTATTCACCGCCATTTCTACCACTTCTCCGCCTGCTTCTTGTAATAAGTTGTCGTCCGGTTCGGGGGCGCGTTGCACAGCTTCGTATAGGCCTGGATGCGATCGGGCAAAAGAGAGATATGCGTAGCTGAAAGCCCGAACTGCATCGTCCCCAGACTTGTCGGCCAGCGCGCTCTTGAAATGCTCTGACATCTGTGCCAACCCGGAAAGCGCAAGTTGACGCCTTAAATCCGGTAACCCATTAACATGATTGTATAGAGAGGGAGATCGGATCTGCAGCTTCTGAGCGAGCGAAGCTAACGTGACGGCTGCTAACCCTTGCGTGTCTGCAATTTCGGTTGCGGCTTGGATCAATGTTGGCAAATCAAGACCGATTCGAGGCATAGCGTTTGCCCCTTTCAGTGTTGGTGTGTAATTGGAATTCAGCAGCTTCGATTGCCTGAGCAATCTTAGCCTGCGGTTTCTCAACCATTAGACCATGACCCACGCTAAGAAGAGACGGTTTCAGTTCGCTCAATTTACGTGCGGTTAGTAGCGACACTTCCTTATTCCAAGTGGCCATAGCCGGGAAAGGGAATAAGGGACGCACTTGACCAGACACCGCCATACCGCCGCGCGTCTGAAACGCGTCTCCTGCGATTAAAGCCCGATTGCGTGTATCAAGAAACGCCATATGCCCCGGGGTGTGACCTGGTGCCGAAATAGCAAGCAAGGAGCCCACGCGGTCTCCGTCGTGCAACAACACGTCCGCCTTTGTCTTTACCTTGCCGGCCTTCGGCACGTCACCTCGAATCGAGGTCGGAGGTTCGTTCTCATCCAGTGAACGGTCGCCGGCAAGAAGCCGGGCATCGCGGGCTGAGATGAATACGGGCACTTGCGGCAGTGCGGCCTTGAGAGCGTCAAGCGAGCCAACATGGTCACCGTGCGCATGCGTCAGCACGATCCGAGTAATCGGTTTACCAATTTGTGCAGCTGTTTTGAGGATTCCCTTCACGCTGTATAGTAACGCGGCGTCGATTACAGTCAAGCCGTCTTCTTCCTCTACTAGATAGGAGTTAACCGGGAAAACGCGAGGTAAGAATGTCAGTTGATATACTGTTTGTTTATGAATAATTCTCATGGGGATCGCTCCTTTTTGCCATAAAACTAATATCATTAGTTTTATATTAACTAATATCATTAGTTTTTGCAACATCTGTTAGAAAAATTTATGATGGCTTGTCCTGCTACCGCATCAAATCTTGATTTTGACTGTTTTTAAGCTGCTCGTTTACAACTTTGGGAGTCATGATTAGGCTCAGGCCCCCTATCGCTAACTGCCCGTTTGTTGAGCGAAACGCAGCAAAAAAGGCAAAAAGCGATGGATCGGTTCCATCGCCACAGTATCGTTCTGCGTTAGTTTAATTTAATCGCCCAATACTCCATTTTGTTTTATAATGTTAACTAATTACTAAAAAACGGAGGCAGTAACCTTGAATATCAGCTCTACAAATAACTATAAAATCGTATTTTTTGATATTGACGGAACACTGATTAACAAAGACGGAATAATTCCAGCGACAACAAAAGAAGCCATCAGAAAATTAAAAGAGTCCAAAATTGAGGTAGTGATTGCATCAGGAAGAGGACCGTCTCAGCTTAATCACATTGCTCAAGAACTTGAACTTGATTCGTTTGTAAGCTTGACTGGTTCTTATGCCGTATACAAAGGCGAAATCATTTATAATCAACCACTTCCAACAACAACAGTAAAACAGCTAATTGAATTTGCTCTGCAATATAATGACCCAATCGTATATCTAGGAAGTGAAGGTGTGTATGTTAGCCATATTGAACATCCGCACATTAACGAAACCTTTTTAAATTGGTTAAGGTTGGAGTATCCCCTGTACCTTCACCCAACTTCTCTAGAGGTTCCGATTTATCAATTTTTGCTCTATTGCCCGCAAGATAGAGAGAAAATTTATGAAGAGCAATTTACGGATTTGCATTTTATCCGTTGGCATCCGCTGTCATCAGAAATTACTCCACGCGGGAGTTCAAAAGCCAAGGGCATTGAGGCAGTATTAAACTATCTGCACATTTCCCCTCATGAGGCTGTCGCATTTGGCGATTCATTCAATGATGTAGAGATGTTATCTTATGTAGGAATGGGTATAGCCATGGGAAATGCACACGATACGGTAAAGACCTTTGCCAAATTTACAACCAAGCACATTGATGACGACGGAATTTATTACGGGCTAAAACAAATTGGACTTATTTAAGCCATGTTGTTTTACACATAACTGCCAGTTACTTCAACAAGGCATCCAATCTCCGGCAGCCTCAATTGTGCTCTCGTTACCCGTTAGCGTAATGACCGAAACGAAACAACTCATTTACTTTAAAAGCAGTCCTTCAATTACTGACTGTATTTCAAATGGTTCCGTCGTTGTTTCGTATCTACCATGTACTTGTCCGTTCCGATCGATCAAAAACTTTGTGAAATTCCACTTGATCCCATCCCCAGCGTATATGTCAGGATACTTTTCTTGCAGAAAATTCTGCATCCATTCCCCGTTCGAAGTCTGGGTATCGAAGCCTTGAAATGGTGCTTGCTTCGTTAAAAATGGAAATAATGGATGAGCGGTCTGACCCCTAACCTCCACTTTCTCAAATAACGGAAACGTCACTCCAAAGTTGCTCTCACAATATTCCCGCACTTCTGAGTTGTTCCCTGGCTCTTTCTCATTGAATTGGTTACAAGGAAAACCGAGTATTTCAAACCCCTGCTCACTGTGACTTTCATAAAGCTTTTGAAGACCAGCGAATTGGCGAGAATAACTACACATACTGGCAGTGTTGACAATAAGGAGTACTTTTCCACGGTATATTGACAATTCAATGATCTTACCGCTGATTGAGTTTACTTGAAGATCATAAATAGACATCAGATCATTCCCCCTTCGTTAGTATTATATAAATACATAATATGGTGTAATATCTTATTGGTCTAATATATAAATGTAATTATATCTATAGGAAAAACCAATATATCAACCACACTCCAATACTAATTACAAAAGGATGCCCAGCCAATATTGCTACAGTATCCTGCCCTTTCGTATTATGAGGTCACCAGATCTTTCTGGTAGACCTTGTTTTTGTGGGGTCGTACGATAGCGGTAGCCGGGGATCGAACGTTTCTGCCCGTGGGAGTTGGATCCTGAGAGCTATACAGTTCATCCCCCCTACTTGTTAAACCATGATTAGGCTGGTTGGGACAATGATCCCGAATCACATGCGATAATGTGGACGACAAGAAGGTTAGGGGTTGCCGGCGAAAAATATAATGGGAGTGATTATGTGAACCCTGTCATTGGTTTGGATGTGTCCAAAGGGGAAAGTCACGCGCAAGCTTTTGCAGACAGAGGAACGCCCTATGGAAAGATTTTTCGTTTTAAACATGATCTTGATGGACTTGCGTCTTTTCTTCGTTATGCTCAAGATTTAGAATCTTTTACTGGGAAACGTGCGGCAGTCGTATTAGAGGCAACGGGTCATTATCATAGTCCAGTTGTTCAATTCTTGGATGAGCATCAGTTTGTGCATATCATCATTAATCCGTTACTTTCACACCAAGCGAAAAAGGCTAATTTACGCAAGGTAAAAACGGATGCCGCTGATGCATACCAATTGGGAGAAATGTTCTACAAAGAAGAACTGGAGCCTTACAAAAAACGAGGTCAATATCTGATGAATTTGCGTTACCTGACAAGACAACACGAGTCTCTAACCGATATGTACGTTCAAGCAAAGTTACAATTCCAAGCGGTGCTAGATCAAGTGTTCCCGGAGTATCATGGCGTGTTTGGTGACCTTTATGCGAAGGTTTCCCTTCGTTTTCTGGCTCTATATCCAACGTCTCAAGCGGTGCTAGCGATGTCCGAGAAAGACGTCATGATGCACATTCAGAATCTTGCGGGATATGTTAATCCCAACTGTTGGACGCTAGAAAGGGCACAAAAGTTAATGGCTGCAGCAGAGCGTAATCCCTTTAAGGAGACAGCTTTCCCAAGTCATTTAATCTCTCTGGAACTACTTTTTAATTTACTTCTTCAATACCAAGACCATCTATCGAAACTGGATCAGTCCATAGAGGATTTGGCTCAAGAATTATTGGAGTATGATTTGATTCAATCGATCCCCGGCATTGGTACTAAACTTGCGGCAACAATTTTAGCCGAAATCGGGGAAATCGATCGGTTCGATCATGCAAAGAAACTGATCGCATTTGCTGGTATTGATCCTAGCGTTTTTTCTTCCGGAAAGTTTACTGCTACTCGAAATCCAATTACTAAACGCGGTTCTAGAAAGCTCCGAACAGCCTTGTACCAAGCTGTTCGTTGTGGTCTGCGAAGCTCACGCAATAAAAAATTAAGGCTTTATTACGATAAAAAGCGTGCTGAAGGCAAACTGTTTAAAGTAGCTGTGATTGCTTGTGCAAATAAACTAATCCACTGGATTTATGCCATCTTAACCAAGAAAGAAGCTTTCCGCTTAGACTGAATTAGCAAGCCTTAGACATTGAGGAAAACCTTCCCAAATATTGTGGGACGGTTATTTGTCGTACCCTTTTTCCAGTATAGCATCCTTCGTTTCGTTCATTAATAATTAAATATTGACAGCCTATTAGCTGGTATAGTTGAATAAGGCGGCCGATCGTCCTGGACGGCCGCCGTCTTGTCTTCATTGAGCTATCGTTTCTCGTCAGTGGAGCGAGGCCGCCGTTCATTTCCCACGGCAGCCTCGTGTTGATGTAATTTGAACTCTATCGTACTCGGTAGCACAATAACCTATTTTGAGACACATTTACTCCTACTCATGACGTTTTTATAATCAACTTCCCGGCGGACCATTAATTAAAGAACCTGACGTTCACCGGTATCGGCTGCTTTTCGTATGAGATCAAGGAGAATATGTAGTTTAACCGCATCGTCAAAATTAGGAATACCTCGGGTTCCTTCCATAATATCCTTTGCAAATTTCTCAAGGGCTTGTGCAACATTGAAGATAGGTCCGCCAGGGATCGTATCAGGTACCCAGTGGTAACGGTCCGGTATGGTTAATTCAGCGAGTGAAGACGAGTTCTCCCGATTGGTTCCTTCAACTTTCAAATCCCCCCATTGAAGCTGAGCATGAGTACTTTCATTGGACAGTACAATTACGCCCTCTGTGCCGTAGATTTCTAACGAGACTCCTGTTCGATAGGATACGCCCCCCTGCACATGTATAGAGGCGGTTGCTCCGCTTTTTAATGTTCCATTAATTAAGATTTGATCTGCAGTCGTCTTCTCAATAATTTCACCGGTTTCCTGCACCTTCGCTTGTTTGATTTGATTAGCTATCGTAGCCGATAACTCTTTAAAATCGCCAAGAGCATAACACAGTGCATCTATGGCATGTCCTGCATTAATCATCATTAAGTTTGCACCATTGGAATGGTCCAATAAATATTTAGTGGCTTCATTCGTTGTGCCGCCCTTTGCAGTTGTAAAGACTTTCATATGACAAGAGAGCACTTGGCCGATATATCCATCAGCCACTAGGTCTTTCACAAAATTAACTTCAGGGGATTGTCGGGCTTGCAAACCAACCGTATGATGAACCTTTTTGGCTGAAGCTAAATTATTCATCGCAATGGCTTGAGAAGTGTTTACACCCAAAGGCCATTCACAATAAACATGCTTACCGGCATTGAGTGCGGCCATGACCGCATCGTAATGACCGGGGACCTTCACACTCACAATAACCATATCCACATCCGGGTGTTGGGCTAGTTCGTTAGAATCCGCAAATGCATGAGGAACCCCAAATTGGGAGGCACTTTTTTCCGCACTTTCCATCCGGGTTGTACCGATTGCCGTAATTTTAAATTTCGGAAGCCGTTGTAATGCAGGAATGTGAGTTGAACTGGCCCATTGGTTGTTAGCCGATCCCCCGATTACACCGACATGAATTGTCTTATCCATTTATTATGTAACCTCCTTGATTAGGGTAGTTAACAAATGACCTGTTGTTTTAACAATTACTCCAGTTTCTTCTCCTCATTTCCGTGTTCTTTCAGCATACTGTAGTAAAAATTTCTTTTATCCTTTGTGGAGTCCTTAACGATTTCCAATCGTCTTAGTTGGTTTTCCAATTTTTCAATATGTTGATTCAAAATTTCAATCCTTTTACGAAAAATAACCTTCACTTCGTTGTCAGGTTCCTCTTGCGTCACATAACATCCCTCTTCCACAAACGTTGCGATATCTTTTAACTTCATTCCCGTTTGCTTCAATCCATGAATAAATTTGATAAATCGAAGATTCTGATCATCATATCGCCTAATCCCGTATTGCGTTCCATCCAGACGTTTGGGTTTAGGAAGAAGACCTATTTTTTCGTAGTATCTGAGAGTATGTGCAGTAATGCCCGTTAATTTGGATACTTCGCTAATTGAGTACATGTGGCCGGTCACCTTTAATCGAATTATTATCCAATTATATTTGTTAGAGTATACTCGAAGTCAAGGGTGTAAAATATTAAATAAAATACTTCATAACAGTTGCGTTAAACTGCCCGTTTATTGCGACGAGCCGTTCGCTCTATGCCATCAGCGGTTACTTTGTACAGTTGGTGCGGCAGGTCGTGTCCCATGCCGTCAACCAACATTAGCTCGGCGCCCGGGATGGCAGAAGCCGTGTCCTCGCCACACGCTGGGACGAACAGGGGATCGTCCACCCCATGAATGACAAGTGCTGGTACTTTTATGGTCGCCAGCCGCGGACGCCGGTCACCGGAGACAGCGATCGCAGCAATTTGTCGTCCGACACTGCCTGGATCGTAGGCTCGCTGGACTTCCTCCAGAATGAGCGCCCGATAAGTGTCCTCTTCAAACGGATAGCCGGTGCCGGCGATGCGTTTGGCAAAAGCAAGGCTGTGCGCCAAAAATCCTGCTTCATCCTCAAATGGGTTCGGCGCCGGTGTAGTCATCATCGCCATGACTTCCGGGGAAGATTGCGGAAGGGCGGGATTACCGGAACTGGACATAATGGAAGTGAGTGATAAAACCCGTTCAGGGTACTCACTGGCTACAATCTGGGCGATCATTGCGCCCATCGACCTGCCAACGAAATGTGCCCGGTCAATTGAAAGGGCGTCGAGCAGTTCGATAGCGTCGTTGGACATGTCATCGAGAGTGTAAGGGATGTCCGGTCGCTGTCCCGACATGAGAGCAGTCGCCAGTGCGTCAAAATCCAGCGTCTGATAATGGCTAAAGTGCGTCGAGCAACCTACGTCGCGATTGTCAAAGCGAATCACGCGGAAGCCCCGCGCTGCTAATATCCGACAAAACGAAACCGTCCATCGGATCATCTGTGTTCCAAGCCCGGCGATTAGGATAATAGCCTCGTCATTTTCGTTACCGAAACTGTCATAGGCCAAATCGATGCCGTTTACTTTCAGGATGTTCATGATCATCTTCTCCTCCAATTAATTCGATATCGGAAATTCTGTCATAGGCAGAAGGCGTAAATCTGCGATCGCTGCAGTCCGATGCCCGATACCGGCCAGGTAGTCTTGATGACTTGAAAAAGTAAGAAACGACTGCGCGTTGCTCTGGCGGATCAGCATAAGTTCCCTTCAGGGAATGCATTAGCGGCTAATTTTTTGACATGGTTTCTGATATCAGGTGCCCAGTCATCGATGAAGTGGTAAAAACGATCCAAATCACCAGCATACAGTGCCCGCAGAGCTTCTTCGTATTGATGGAAGTTTCCGGCCATAGCTGTCATGAAGTTATATGTTGCTTCTTGTGACTCTCGGATATTGCTCTGTTTTTCTCCAGCACGGCGAGCCTCATCAATGAGTTTTCGTAATGTTACCGATGCCCCTCCAGGTTGACTCTTGAGCCATTCCCAATGCCGTGGCAATAACGTAACCTCACCGGATACAACCCCCAGCTTGGGTCGACCGACCCGCCGTATAGGCTGGTGATTCACTTCCGTACCGGGTAGGTCACCTGACTGTTCCCCTAATCGTTTGAGCACATCATCTGTCTTCCCACGAAAATCAACATCTATTGGCTTCCCTGTGGAATCGTCAAATATAAGCAGCTGTGTGAGGTCTCTGTCATCCAGAGCATCCTTCACTGTAGTAACAACGTGCTGTAACGAACCACTCGCGACGACTCCCACACCCAAAAATGCCGTGCAGTAAAAGTGCGTTAGGGCATTACTCATGCTGACCTCCTCCTCCTCTGAATGTTTCACATAATAATACCCGGGTAAAAATAAAAAGTCAATATTACCCGGGTATAATGTATTTTGTCGTTCGTTATGGAGGAAATAAATGCAAAAGACGCGGCCTTAGAGGACCGCGCTGTTGAGGGCTAGTGTTTGGCTTTATGTTGTACATGCTGTGTTTTGTCGCAAAACTGCCCGTTACTTCAATGGCATACGGCAGCCGAACATCTGGCGGTTGCCGTCGTGTTTCATTGAACTATGGTACCCGGTAGTTTAACAACCGACTGACTGCCCACCAGTCCATAAGAACCGCTTTAGCTCATATTCGGAATCGCCTGCGACAGTGCCCGAACCAGATTGAGCAGCGATGATAAGGTTTTGGTATCCGTCACTTTGCCATCCGTCGCTATGATCTTACTGACGAACGGTACAGCAAGAGATGCTTCTTCCGGGATATCCGCACTCATCATCTTCAGAGTCAGTGTTAGTGATTGTAGTGCTATTGAGCCACCATCAGGATGCGGAGATGCGCTTAAGACCGCGGTCGGCATGTTCATGAACTCACCGGAGGATACGACCCAGTCCAACGCGTTCTTTAACGAACCCGGTACTCCTCGCGCATATTCCGGCGTACAGATTACGCACGCATCCGCCGCTCTCAATTCCTCCCTCCATTCGAGTACAGCCCTATGTAATTGAGCTTCGTCACCATCTAAGTCCGGACTGAAATGCGGTAAAGTCGCTAGCCCTTGATACATACGAAACTCTATACCGGCGGGCATCATTCCTCCGATAGAAGAGAGCAGCCGTGTATTAGACGATTGATTACGGAGACTTCCGGAAATGCCTAACACGACCAAACTTCGTTGCTCCATTCACTTCACCATCTTTTCCGTTTAGGTATCTGAATTATAGACCATACCATTAATGTCATAGTCAATTGAAATAATTTATGCTTATTGCGCTATGCTGCCCGTTACTTCAACGGGATACGGCAGCCGATCATGTGGCCGGCTGCCGCGGTGTCCTTTCCCGTTAGTCATTCATGCAGCGCAAGACCAGCGCCGCACCACAGATGATGAAAATGGATAAAAGCCGTCAATACTGGTACTACGGCTGGGTGAGGAAGGTCGATCAACTATGGTGCCATTAGAGCCCATCCGTTAGTCTGACTCCAACGACCACGGTGCATCTCAGAATGTCGCTCCCTTTCGGGAAGCACGCATGGTAGATTAATCCTATTTTGGTTTTTGCACCAGCCCCCAATATTCAGAGCCGTAGAAAGGATTTTTTCAATGGATATACTCATTGAGCGCGCATGTGGCATGGATGTTCATAAGGATTCCATTACTGCATGTGTTATGACACCAGAAGGAAAGGAGATTCAAACGTTTTCTACTAAAACTGTTTTCTTACTGCAGTTAATTGACTGGATTAAAAAGCATGGATGTACCCTCGTAGCAATGGAAAGTACAGGTGTATTCTGGAAGCCCATTGTTAACCTATTAGAAGCCGAAGATATTGAGTTTCTTGTAGTGAATGCCCAACATATGAAGGCTCTCCCAGGACGCAAAACGGATGTCAAAGATGCCGAATGGATTGCCCAACTTCTTCGTCATGGACTGCTGAAGGCTAGCTTCATTCCAAACCGAAATCAACGAGAGCTACGTGAATTAGTTCGGTACCGCCGTAGTATCATCGAAGAACGAGCTAGGCAACACAATCGGATTCAAAAAGTCTTAGAAGGAGCAAACATCAAGCTTGGCTCTGTGGTTACGGATATTATGGGCGTCTCATCTAAGGACATGCTTCACGCCATCGCAGATGGTGAAGAAGATCCGGAGAAATTAGCAAGCTTCGCTAGGCGAACTTTGAAAAAGAAGAAAGAAGAACTTGAGCTCGCTCTTCGAGGTTATGTGAATCCTCATCAACGCATGATGCTTAAAACCATTCTAACCCACATTGACTTCCTCACTGAACAAATTGCGATGTTAGATCAAGAAGTTGCTCAGAGAGTCAGCTCCGATCTGGAAGACGTTGAGCGATTGGATTCTATACCTGGAATTGCCACTCGAATGGCTGAGCAGATCTTAGCTGAAATAGGGACAAATATTAAAAACCAATTTCCAAGTGCGGCTCACTTGTGTTCCTGGGCAGCACTCGTACCTGGACATAATGAGAGCGCAGGCAAAAGGAAGTCTGCTAAAGGAAAAAAAGGAAACAAATATTTAAAATCTGCACTAACAGAAGCCGCACATTCTGTAGGTGCCTCAAAGAACTATCTGGGTGCCATGTATAGGCGAACACTAGCACGAAAAGGTAGGAAAAGAGCAGCTACTGTTGTGGCCCATGCCATGTTGAGAATCGCTTATTATTTGCTGACAAGAAAAGAGATGTACGTAGACTTAGGTGAAGATTATTTTGATAAGCAAAAACAAGGAGCGATTGTACGAAATTCAGTTCGAAGACTTGAAACCTTAGGCTATACTGTTACGATTTCATAAGTCTCCTGATCTACGGATCACCAATATTCTAGGCGCTGCATATTTTTAAAAAAATGAATGAGCAGCATCTTATTTAGTGCTGTTCTTTTTTCGATTGCCAGCATTTTAATTTTCATGGTAGTTTAGTCGAGCGTAGCAAGATTGTTCATGTAAATTAAGCAATATGAAAGGGATACAATAATTGCGAAAATTAATCTTGGAAGCTTCGCTTGCGATTTTCTTTTAAGAAAGACAAAGGCAGAAAGAAAATATATAATTACCCCCACCAAAAATGCTGAAATTATTACAAAAGGAACGCCAGAGCGCTACCCAAGGGTAGCGCTCTACACTTTCACTAAACGACACAAATTCGGAAGAAAATCCGATAAGTGCCTACGCTCGAGGTCACTGTTTGAGGTGCCCTTATCTCCATAATTTGAAAAGGCTTCTTCGAACCGTTGGGGTTGTGTCCCCTTTCGACTCGCCTTCCTACTAAGCTAAAGACTCACGAAGACGCTTAATATCGCTTAATGGAGGCAGACCAAACATTCGAACGTATTCACGGCTGAACTGGGAAGGACTTTCATAGCCAACTTGGAATCCGGCATTCGCCGCTTCCGGTATATCCAGAAGCAATAGACGGCGAGCTTCCTGCAATCTTACTTGTTTTTGATATTGTAAGGGGCTCATTGCTGTAACCTGTTTGAAATGAAAGTGCAACGAAGATGGGCTCATATTTGCGGCCGCTGCCAGATCATCGATACGTAGAGGTTTAGCGAAATCGCAGTTGATGAGACTAATCACTTTCGCGATCCTCTCAGCATGACTGCCGGCCACGGCGAACTGCCGCACTGAGGCCCCTGCCTGTTCATCCTGCAAAATCCGGTAAAGAATTTCACGAATGACCAGAGGAGCAAGAACCGGAATATCCCGCTCCGTATCTAGAAGCCGAACTAATCTCAATACTGCGTCAAGAAGAGACGAGCTCGTTTGGCTCACCAACAGGCCGCGCTCCGAGCCTTCCTTATCACCCCATTCCGAATGAGAGGCTTTGATAATATCTATAATCTGATCCGTACTAAAATTCAGTTGAAGACTTAAGTAAGGATACTGCGGAGCAGCTTGAATGATTTGTCCGGTAATCGGTAGATTTACCGAGGCAACCAAGTAGGATGCTGGATTATAGTGATAGCATTCTTGTCCTAACATCACCAATTTCGATCCTTGTGCGACAATGCATAACGCAGGATCATAGACCGAATAGATCGGCTGCGACTCTCCGTCATAGCGAAATAATTTTAAAGAAGAAATAGATGTATCATGCGTTCCAGTGCTAGGTGTATGGCGATCGATAAGACTTGCCAATTCCTGCTGTTGTCTCGTGATTTCGTTATTCATTTTCATAAGTAATCATCATACACTCCTTTCTTTCTCTCCGATAGCTCTTAGGTATATTTTATAAGGTTTAGGAGGATTGTGCAATAACTCTTCACGAATCGGCTACCGTATCACCCCCTATATGCCCCATACTTGGTACAAGAAAGACAATCACAATCAACCTTTAAAGGAGCAAAACGAGATGGAGCAAACAAATAAGGCAAGACAAACATCTTATGTAGGCATGTGGGTTACCCAGGACGGTTACATCCGACATGAACTTCTGCCTAACGGGCGTTACGATGAGGCACGCGGCAATCAGAATAGTGCCTATCAAGGCGGCTATATTCTTAATGAAGATCATATCGACTATGTTGACGATACCGGGTTTACAGCTGACGGGGATTTTCGTAATGGCGTTCTCTACCACGCAGGCATGATTTTATTTCGAGAAGAATAAACCAATGGAAAGGAATTGAACAACCATGTCGAACACGTTAAAAATCTACACATTAGCGGTTCTTAGTTTTCTAGTCGGAACATCGGAGTATATCATAGCAGGTATTCTAGATAAGATTGCGGAGTCAACGGGAGTCACTGTGGTGACGGCCGGTCAGTTAATTACCATTTTTTCACTTTCTTATGCTTTTGGCACTCCGATTGTTATGGCTTTAACAGCACGTATGGAACGACGGAAACTGTTACTTTATGCTCTTACGTTATTTGTAATCAGCAATGTACTCGCCTATATGTTACCGGGATATGGACTTCTTATCGCCTCTCGGATCCTCATGGGGATAAGCGCAGGTGTCACGATTGTTGCCTCCCTGACGATAGCGACCAAGGTTGCCCTACCAGGCAAGCAAGGAAGCGCCATTGCGGCGGTCCTTATGGGCTTCACGGCTTCCTTGATTCTCGGCGTGCCTATTGGGAGAGTGATATCCTCGGCTTACGAATGGAAGATAATTTTCGGAGGAATCGGTTTAGTCGGGCTATTGGCAATATTCATTATTTCAATCACGATTCCGCGAATGGCTGGGGAGGATCCTGTGCCCTTACGCAGTCAGCTCACATTACTGAAGCAACCAAAAATGGCGATTGGCTTATCTATTTCTTTCTTCTGGATCGTCGGATACTCCATTTTCTACTCCTACATTTCACCGTTCCTTCTTACAGTAACCGGAATGAGCGATAAAACCTTGAGTATCACGTTATTCGCTGTTGGCCTCGCCAGCTTGATCGGGTCTAAGTTCGGAGGTTTCAGCACGGACAAATGGGGCATTCACCGTACCCTGATCGGAGGATTATCGCTTAATGTCGCGGGATTAATTCTGATCATGCTCTTTGCCCAATCTCCGGCGATTTTGTTCTTGGTGTTGCTCCTATGGTCATTCGCAACATGGTCTCCGGGGCCTCCGCAGCAATTACACTTAATAACGCTCGCACCTGAATCTTCGGGAATAATGCTTAGCTTGAACAATTCAACCATTCAGCTTGCCATGGCGGTTGGCGCTGCAATTGGCGGCGGCGCCGTAGAGCAAATATCGCTGACCTCTATTACCTGGGTGGCGGCCGTGGGAATCGCTTTGGCGGTGGGAGCAGTGATCTTATCTCTTAGATATGTCAGATCTTCTTCCAGCCAAGCACTGGGTGGACAATCCATTATAGACGCATAAGGTCCTAGCTCGGATTTTGTTTTAACCCGAGCGATCAAAACATATATTGTAACAACCCCTTTCGTCCAATTGACGGAAGGGGTTTCTTCACCCCAAATCGAAGAAGCGTCGAAGAACTGGCTGTTCTTCGACGCTTCCTATTATAAACTTGGAGATTACGACTTCCACTGATTCAATAACCCTTCCTTTTCGCAATAGTACAGCGACAACTTGTGCTCAATTCTGCGTGCCTAGCTTTTTTGATAGCTGTCTTCACATATTGGTTGACAGTTAATTCGCTTATCTCCGAAGACATAGGCAAATTATCTTGACAACATGCTTTACAGGCATAATAACAAAATCTCCTTAGTCATCGGCCCACATTATTGTCACAAAACAGTAATCGGACTATTTTCTTGTCGTTGCACAATCTGTCGGATGACAAGAACTGGTGCCTATTCCCGACAAACTTATGGGGTCAATCATCTCGATAAAACAAAAGCACCGCCTGGTAGGCAGTAAATGGACAAAAGGCGTCCTTTGTGACAGGCGTATCCGACTCTCTACTCGACGTTTAGAACATCCTCAAACGGAATCCACTCGATACTTTCCTTGCCATCCACCTTCACACGCTGCAGTTGCTGGTCCATTTTCTTCACAACGCCTATAAACGTCTTTTCTCCCTCAAACTCATCATAAACAGTCACCGTGATAGGCGTCTGATCCAATGCCGACCTCGCCATCGCTGCTGCGAGGTAATCCACTTGCTGGCGATCCAGTGACGGACGTATCCTACGCTGTTGCTTCTTAAACTCATTCAGAGCCGCTGTCTTATGCTCAGGCGTGGTAAAGCGTGATGGGTCGAACAAACCATTGTTTGTTAATTTCTTACTCATATGTGATAGTCCTACCTCCTACAGGAATATGCGTTCCCATAGTATACCCTTGGGAGGCGGTTTTGTGAAGCCGCAGAATTCCATCCTTATTTATGGATAGAGGGAAGCGGGTTAGTGGACTGCCAATTGTCCACCTCCATCTTTGTTGTAGTTCAGTTTAGCACGAACAAAATGAGTATAATACACGTCACTTCTTTCGTACAAAATCACTAAGAATTTAATATCACAACATTCGAAAATTCTGCAAATACGATTGTTAGTCGAACAACTATACAGTAGTCACTAATAGACTTTGTAGAAATAGGCAAGAACTCTCAAGGATTCGGCTACCGTGATGACGTCCATGTACCTCATAATGAAAGTATCCCAAGAGATTATAGGTCGAGGGGAGATTGATGCAAATCGTGAACCAGTTTCTGATCCTGTTACTAATATTCAGCGTGTTGCAATTCCAGGATGGTAATCGAATCGAGACAGGATTAGACAAGAGAGTGGAGGGTGAGTGTGTAATGGATCAATCTAATCATGCAGATGGGGAACATCATCCGTATGTAGGAATGTGGGTTACCAAGGACGGATATATCCGTCACGAACTATTGCCGGGCGGACGTTATGACGAAGCTCGCGGTGATCGGAAAAGCGCCTACCAAGGTCGCTATTCATGACAGGCGATCACATCGAGTATGTAGATGATACCGGATTCACGGCTGATGGCGATTTTCGGAACGGCATTCTTTATCATGCAGGGATGATTTTGTATCGAGAGGAATAGCTTGCGTTCGTGATAACATAGCGATTTGTATTTAAACAATATGACGAGGAGGAAAAGCATTGTCTAATGTGAAAGGGAAAGTAGTAGCAATTACAGGCGCGAGCAGCGGGATTGGTGAGGCGACAGCGCGGTTATTGGCTCAACATGGTGCCCATGTGGTATTGGGAGCAAGACGTAGCGACAGATTGGAGAAGCTTGCTTCCACATTGACCGAAGAAGGCGGATCTGCGGCTTACCAAACTTTGGATGTCGTAAATCGCGATGAAATGGATTCTTTTATAGAATTTGCAGTCAGCAAATTTGGACGGGTTGACGTCATCCTCAATAATGCAGGTATCATGCCGCTATCCCCTTTGGAGGCACTGAAGGTGGACGAGTGGAACCGCATGATTGATGTGAATATACGCGGGGTTCTCCATGGCATCGCGGCCGGATTACCTGTTATGAAGAAACAAGGCTTTGGTCAATTCATTAATATCGCTTCCATTGGTGCGTATGCGGTATCTCCTACCGCAGCAGTCTATTGTGCTACCAAGTATGCTGTTCGCGCCATTTCCGAAGGTTTGCGCCAGGAAGTTGGGAGTGATATCCGTGTCACGCAAATATCGCCAGGCGTTACGGAGTCTGCACTTGCCGATAGTATCTCTGATGATCAAGCCAGAGAGGTAATGAAGGAATATAGACGAATTTCGATTCCTGCTTCTTCTATTGCACAAGCGATATTATTTGCCATAGAGCAACCGCCTGAAGTAGACGTGAATGAAATTATCATAAGGCCGACTGCGAGTTCCGCTTAAAGCAATGGTCTTAACTTGGAATTGAAACTAACCAACATAGGAGAGCGCATCGTGCCCAACGATGAGGTCGGGGGTTCTATTCCCTTAGACCCCTGCATATAATGAACCGCAACCATGTCAGTGAGACGTGTTCAGGCTGTTGAGAAATTCTCAACAGTCTTTTTTACACTCCTTTCCCAATATTTATTGAGCAACCCTGCCCGTTAGCTTAATGCCGTTCCCAGTCTAATACTATATTTTCTCAGTCTACAACTTTATTTTCTAGTCTAATACTATATTTTTCAGTCTAATGGTTTATTTTCTTTTTTCAGTTCGTCCTCGTTACTTGAGATCACTGTAAAAGTTAAAAACGGACAGCATTTTCTCTCCATGCTAACCCATTCATTTACAAGGCGCAGCGTTTCCGAATCACCGGGGAATTGATATTGGTACCCTTTCTCAACCTCCATAATGTCGATTCTTCTTATTTGGAGTTCTCCCCAAATGTTTTTGTAATCAATACGCTCATCCTTTGTAAACACCGTATGACAACAAGCAACCGATATTTCTTTACTCATGCTTTTCCCCCTTTCACTTTGCACAAGAATGACAGCTACATCCTGGCTTAAAACATGCTGATCCGTTTGCCTTGCGCCGCTGATAAATAACGACTCCCGTTATCACAAACACAAGAGCCAACACCGCAACCACCACCGGATTCAGAAAGAATGTTGAGACTCCCAAGGCTGCTGCGCCGCCCAGCAATGGTAACGCGCAGCACAAGGCGCACGCTCCTATTAGTCCGAGACCGGTAAGCCAATTCTTTTTTTTCATTTACTTCACCCTCCCATAACAGCTATAATTTGATCATAATACTTAAAGTTAGCTTTAAGTCAAGGAGTGAAATTTATGGCAGAGCTTAGTATTGGTGAGTTGTCGGCAAGGGCCGATGTGAACGCATCGACGCTGCGGTATTATGAATCCGTTGGTTTGCTGCCTTCTCCGGAACGGAAAAACGGTCAGCGCCGTTATAATGAAAGGATGCTTGACCGCATCAATTTTATTAAAGTCGCCCAGCAGACCGGATTTAGTATTCAGGAGATCGCTGTTTTGTTAGAGGGCTTTGAAACAGATGATTCGCTTTCCGAGCGATGGGAGCAGATGGCGAAGCAGAAGCGCTCCGAGCTAGAGGATAGAAAGAAACAAATCAATTCAATGATACAGATTCTAGACAACGGCTTAAACTGCAAATGCCTTACCTGGTCGGAATGTTCGGAGAAGATAAAAAACACCGGTACGTGTTAGAAAGGGGCATGTCTTCTTGCTTTTGGCTATATTCATTTTTGTGCTTGCTGGACTCGCTGAAATTGGCGGGGGTTATATGGTTTGGTTGTGGCTACGGGAATCGAAGCCCCTTTGGTATGGCATTGTCGGGAGCATCATCCTCATTTTGTACGGGATCATTCCAACGCTGCAAAGTTTCCCATCGTTTGGGCGAGTCTACGCGGCTTATGGCGGCGTGTTTGTTATTCTCGCTGTTTTATGGGGATGGCTGGTCGATAAGAAAGCACCTGATATGTACGATTGGATAGGGGCTGCTATTTGCATTGTAGGTGTATCTGTCATGCTATGGGCACCGAGAAGCTAGGCGTAAGATTTACTGCGTTAAACTGTCCGTTAGAATTCCTGTAAAGCGAATAATTTGGAGCTTGAATAAAAAAGAGCGCCTCTGTACGATGGGAGTACACAACGGGTGATTGCTTAAACTTCATAGTAAGAGCGCCTCCTTAATGGTATTGGGTTTCGAACCCGTCGACAAACCCATCATACCGAGGCGCTCCTTTTTTGACAAAGGTCATTTCTTAGCCCTTACAGGAATGTTTAGTGCAATGACATAGTTGCTCTCTCTGTTACGGTTCACCCCGTATGATCTTAAATATCCTGCAGAGGTTTTCATCTTGTAATACCGCTTTAGAAGCATAGACGTCTAAGTTAATTTCAATCTAGTTTTTAGTCGAATTATTTCAATTATCTCATTCTTATCATAATCATTAAGATTTCTGAAAACTTCAATTAATGTTTTTTCATAATCATCTTCATATGTAATCCCATCTTCCTCATTTACGCCGGTTAATAACCAGTTTAAGTTCACATTATATTGTGTTCGGATAGATATTAGTGTTTCCGCAGACGGATTACTATTTCCCATTTCAATTTCACTCAGGTTACCTTGAGATATCCCTATATTTTTTGCAAACTGAATTTGGTTTAGATTATTCTCTTTTCGGATACATTTTATTCTATATCCAATTTCACTCATCATTTCACCACCACTCGTCGTGTCAATATGAAAAACCAATAAAAAAGAGGGCAGTCCAATAATTCCTTCAGGCTGCCCTCTAGATGCACTATTCAACTTACATGTTGGTTCCACACATTTTTTACTGGTTCCACAGTTTTTTTACTGGTTCCAGACTTTTTTTACTGGTTCCACACTTTTTTATCACCGGACATTTCATTTGTTCAGCAACCCCTAATTATTCCACCGTCACACTCTTCGCCAAGTTCCGCGGCTTGTCAACATCGTTGCCGCGGGCGAGCGAAGCGTAATACGAAAGCAATTGCAGCGGGATGACCGACAGCGCAGGAGCTAACAGATCCAGAGTCTTTGGCAGAACAAAAGTGCTGTCGACAGACTTCTTCAATTCCCCTTCGCCTTCTACACCGATGCCCAGTACGTTAGCGCCGCGAGCTTTCACTTCCTTGATATTGCTGACGGTTTTCTCCAATAATTCCAGTTGGGTTGCCAAGACGATGACCGGAATTCCCTCCTCGATCAGTGCAAGGGTCCCATGTTTTAACTCTCCGGCAGCATATGCTTCTGAGTGAATGTAGGAAATCTCTTTCAGCTTCAAGGAGCCTTCCTGAGCTACCGCATAATCTAAGCCGCGGCCGATGAAGAACAAGTCATCGTGGGTCGAGATTTCTTCTGCATATTTCTTAATAGCCTCGGATTGGTCGAGAATTTGTTCAACCTGCGAAGGCAGTTCTTTCAGAGCTGTAATCGCATTTTGCACATAAGATGCATCTTGAGTGCCCAAGGTTTGAGTAAGATGCAGGCCGAACAAGTAGAACGCAATCAGCTGTGATGTATATGCCTTAGTGGATGCTACCGCGATCTCAGGTCCTGCCCATGTGATAATAACATCGTCGGCCTCACGCGCAACAGAGCTGCCTACCACGTTGGTAATAGCCAGCACCCGTGCACCGCAGCGCTTCGCTTCACGCAGAGCAGCTAATGTATCCGCAGTCTCTCCGGATTGGCTTACGACAATGACTAGTGTATCTTTGGTGATGATCGGCGCTCTATATCGATACTCAGATGCAACATCTGTTTCTACAGGGATGCGAGCAAGCTTCTCTATCACGTATTTACCGACGAGCCCCGCATGATAAGCGGTTCCGCAGGCAACAATATGGATACGGCTGATATTGCGAATCGCTTCATCTGTCATCCCGATTTCGTTCAAAATCACACGATCGCCTTCGGGCGAGATGCGCGCACTCATCGTGTCGCGATAAGCTTTAGGCTGCTCGTGGATTTCTTTCAACATAAAGTGATCAAATCCGGCTTTCTCTGCAGTTACAATGTCCCAGTCGACATGAAACATTTCCCGGGTAATAAAATTCCCCTCTAATGTCATCAATTCGACACCATTACGCGACAAAACTGCCATCTCGCCATCATTCAAAATAAACACATTGCGCGTATATTCAAGAATCGCCGGAATATCCGAACCAATAAAGTTCTCTCCTTCACCGACACCAATAATAAGCGGGCTTGCAAGCCTGACTGCAACCAGCTTATCCGGCTCGTACTCGGTCAATACACCTAGTGCGTAAGCTCCGGTCATGCGTGAAACGGCCTTTTGAACCGCTTTTACAATGTCCCCATCGTACAACTCGGCGATCAGATGAGAAATAACCTCCGTATCCGTCTCCGATACAAAGCGATGCCCTTTGGCGATCAATTCTTCTTTCAACGAAATGTAGTTTTCAATGATTCCATTGTGTACAACAGAGAATTTCAAAGAATTGTCCGTATGCGGATGAGAGTTCACATCCGATGGCTTTCCATGTGTTGCCCAACGGGTATGCCCGATCCCGGCAGTACCTTCCAATGGTGAATCCTGAAGCTGCGACTCAAGGATCGCCAAACGGCCTTTGGCTTTCTTAATTTGCAGACCGCCTGCGGTATATACCGCTACACCCGCAGAGTCATAGCCGCGATACTCCAGCTTTTTGAGACCTTCCAACAAAATTTCCTGGGAATTCCGATTTCCAATATATCCAACGATTCCGCACATAGCGTGTACCTCCACGGTTTAATAAGCCCTACGACAGGCGTCATACGGCTATTTGTCAAAGAATCCAAAATCCAACCTTACTTTATACAAAACGTTCATTTGCATACTAAATAAACATTATGATGGAATCTTGTTAGCCCGGTCACCCAGGCACTTTTGCCTTCCAACTTATCGGCACTAATGTGTACCGGAAGGTCCCCGCCGAAAGATTCGAACACCTTCACCTCGTCAACTCACTGAACTAATCATTCTCCGTTCGTTCCAGTAAGTTCTGGCGCTATTATTTGGATAAACTTCTATCCTCACTTTCCTTTCCAGAGTAAAAAACATATATACATCTTATTCATTTTCCCCTACCGATGCAACATATTTTTCATGAAAGCCCTGTCTTCTCTCAAGCAAAACAATTAGCGCACCAAGGTTCGTAATTGGCCCTTTTCTAAGTCATGCTGTCAAATCAGCGGAACCAATGTTCTTTACTTACAGCTTTACAGGCCGATGGTGGCGGCAGCGTCACGACTAGCGGAACTGCGGTATGTTATTTTTTTCATGTCCCGTTTTGGTGAAGGTTTAACGCACTCCAAGTGCTCTATTTTCATTGATGAGGGCTGATCTAATTGTGCAATTCCCACTGCCAATTCCAAGTTATCATTCACAATATAATCGGCTAGGTCCTCATTTACACTAGCCGATTCCGTTAGTACCTAACTTATCTTTTTCATACTAGCTGCTCTTGGATCGCCTGAGCAATCTCATTCACGTACGCTTCAACCTGTTCCTTGTCGGGGCCCTCCGCCATCACGCGAATTAACGACTCGGTACCTGAAGGACGCACCAGCACCCGGCCATTGTCCCCGAGCGCATCTTCCACCCTACGGATTGCCTGCTCAACAACATCATTATCCTTAAGCTTGCTCTTATCCGCTACGCGGACATTCACAAGTACTTGCGGATATTTCCGCATAATCATCTTCAGCTCGCTCAGCTTCTTGCCGGTCTGGACAAGAGTGTCTACCAGTTGAAGCGCGGTAAGAATCCCGTCGCCGGTTGTATTATAATCAAGGAATATCACATGGCCGGATTGCTCGCCACCAAGGTTATAGCCGCCTTTACGCATTTCCTCCATCACATAACGGTCGCCTACCGCTGTCTGCGTCGCTCGCAGGCCTGCCTTTTCAATTCCCTTGAAAAAGCCGATATTACTCATCACTGTCGTCACAATCGTGCTGTTGTTCAGCTTTCCCGCCTTGTTCATGGCGTTGCCGCAAATGCTTAAGATATAGTCGCCATCAATCTCGACGCCGGTTTCATCAATCGCGATCAAGCGATCCGCATCTCCGTCAAAAGCAAGTCCCAGATGCGCGCCATGCTTCAGCACCTCTGCCTGCAGCAGCTCCAGATGCGTGGATCCGCAGCGGTCATTGATGTTGCTTCCGTTCGGCTCAGCGCCAATCGCAATCACGTCCGCACCCAAATCGTGAAATACCTTTGGCGCAAGCTCATAAGCTGCTCCGTTCGCGCAATCAAGCACAACCTTACACCCCTTGAACGAATTCGATACTGTCGATTTCAGGAACTCCAAATATCGCAGCTTGGCCTCTTTATCATCGGTTACCGTACCGATGTTTCCACCTACGGGTCTTGGCAATTCATCGACCTCGGCATCAAGCAGGCGTTCAATCTGCAATTCCGTTTCATCCAGCAGCTTAAACCCATCGCGCCCAAAAAACTTAATTCCGTTATCTTCAACCGGGTTGTGGGACGCTGAAATCATTACGCCTGCATCCGCCTCAAGCTTTCTTGTCAAATAAGCCACGGCAGGCGTTGATACCACACCTAAGCGAATGACATTCGCCCCGATGGACAACAGTCCGGCAACCAAAGCTGATTCAAGCATCGGGCCTGATATCCGCGTATCCAGACCGATAACCACTTTAGGCTGTTTTACCTCGCTAGTAAGCACATAACCGCCGCAGCGGCCGATTTGATAAGCTAACTCGGGGGTCAGGCCGGCATTCGCTACACCGCGCACCCCATCTGTTCCGAAATATTTCCCCATGCTCCGATTTCTCCTCTTTGTCCAGCCGACTTTGTACTGCTATGAAGGACTCGCTATTTTCTCCGGTTTCTCACTAATTTCTACGGTTACTTTAATATCCTGAGGAGTTCCCTTTTTCACGAATGTAGGCAGGTTCAGGGATACGCTTAACTCATGCTGACCGGGAGGCAGGTTGCTTACATCGACAATCGCCTGCACATCCTGCGCTTTCAACTGATTGATAATCTCCGAAGCTCCTTCGACCGTGATATTAATTCTGCCTGTATCCGGCGCAGCGACTTTGGTGTCTACTCCATCATTTTGTCCGATAATTGTAATCGGAATGTTCTCAAGCGTTTTCGTCACGGATGGAACGATCTCCACCTTTACGGACACAGCCGCAGGCTCAATTTGTGTTATTTTATTCTTGAGCGGAATGTCCAGTGAATATTCTTTCGTTTCCCTCAGATCTTGCAGACTCAGTTCCGGCCCTGGATAAAACTCCATCATATCGACGACATCCTGAGCTCCGAAAACCGTAACTTTATCCGGAGTCTGCACAATCGAGGCGATGGCAAAGCCTTTCGCCGGTTCGCCGTTCAGCTTAATTTGCAGCGGTATCGTCTGGAACGGACTGGTGATCGGAACCTCCGCATCAACGACCTGAGGATTCACGACAACATCCAATTCTTTTCCGTTCTTGTCGTAAGCCATCAGCTTAACTTGCTTCGTAACGGCCGCGGAGGCTTTTTCTACTGATACTTCGCCGCGCACCGAGTCAATCTCATCCAACTGGCTTGTCGGCGCAGTCACGTAGACCTTATTGGGCTTGATAATCGGTTGTCCCGCCTTCAGCCCCGCCGCGGGGGTGCCTATGACGTTAATCGTCACAGGAAGCTCTTTCTTTTGCAGTTCTTCAATGACAACCCGCACGGTCTGAGGGATAATCTCAACTGATACGGAAGGCGGAAATCCAACCGGCGTTAGCGACAAATTATGTTGTCCGCTGCCAACCTTCGTTAGATCAAGCTCAACTTGATAATTGTTGCTGGAGGTTATCTTTCTGACCACAGAATCCTTGCCGCTCAAGATTACCTGCACATTCGAAGGCTCCAGAACGGAAACATGATATAAGCTCTTGTCATATTTCGTGGTTATCGCTACATTGTTAATCTTTTCTTCTCGGATGCCGGCCGTCGTCGATTCCGTAACGGAATTCTCCTCCATATGGACAACCACCCACAGCAAAATCCCGATAATCAGCGCCATAACGCGCACAACATTCGTATTGCGAAGCCATTTATCCATTTGTGCGTCCCCTCCATTTCAAGAAAGGGTTCTTGTCTCTGTCTCTAGCCTTCGGCTTCAGCTCCTCAAAGAGCTTTGAAATTAAAGCTTCTTCCTTAATATCCCGCAAAATATGTCCGTTCATCGTAAGCGAAAGCTGCCCGGTCTCCTCCGACACCACCACGCACATTGCATCCGAAACCTCGCTCATCCCGATGGCAGCACGATGCCGCGTCCCCAATTCTTTACTGATAAATGGATTCTCTGACAGCGGCAAATAGCAGCCGGCAGCCATCAATTGATTCTTGCGAAGGATTACAGCGCCATCATGTAACGGCGTATTGGGGATAAATATATTGATCAACAGCTCCGAGCTGATTTTCGATTCGATCGCGATTCCCGATTCCGCATAGTCGGTAAGCCCGGTTTCCTTCTCAAAAACAATTAACGCGCCGATTTTTCGCTTAGCTAAATAATTAACCGCCTTAATGATCTCGCCAATACGCATATTGATATCCTGATCCTCTTCTGAAGAGGAGCGGCTGAACAACTTCCCGCGGCCAAGCTGCTCCAAAGCGCGGCGAAGCTCAGGTTGAAATATAATAATGACGGCAAGAACCCCGAACGTGAACATTTGGTTCGTCATCCACTGCAGCGTGCTGAGCTGAAACCAGACGCTGATCGCCCACGTGACCACCACGACGACGATCCCCTTCATCAACTGAATAGCCCGCGTTCCACGAACAAGAATAATCAGCTTGTAGATCACATAGCTGACGATTAAGATGTCGACGATATCTTTAATCGAAATGTCCGTGAAAATGTCCATCCTTTACTCCCCCAGCGACTGCGTCCGTATGAAGGCGCGTTCTGTTCTCATTTTTTCTCTATTGTACGATCATACCATATTTTGTAGCAGACTTCTAATCCGTCCCAAGTCACAAAAAAAATCTCCTCATCTAATGAGGAGGAGGTTCCCGGCTTATTATTCCGCCAGCTGCGTGAAAAATTCGTTGATTTTGTACCATACCCAGCTTAATGCCTCATCTACCTGTGTCACTTGCCCGGAAATGTGCGCAGTCGAAGCCAGATTGAGGGTTCCGTCGATCACGACCAGATTTCCCTTAACGTCTCCTTCTACCTTAAGCTTCCCGCTCTGCACCACTAGATTGCCGTCTACCGTACGCCCCTGCGGCACAATCACCGTATTCCCCTCAATGATCACATTATCCAGATCGCTCCCCTTAACCATCAGCTCGCTGTTGTCATTCCACATGCTGAGAAAGCTGCTGAACATCACCGTGATAAATATCGCAGCGACGGATACAGCCGGATGTCTGCGAATCCATTGTGCCCACGTATTGCGCTTCTTCACAGGCGGCAAGCCGGCCATGATCCGCGCCGTCAAATCGTCAGGAACTCCTGCCGAAGGCAGTGACCTGACCATGGCGTCGGTTCTCTCAAGCTCTTTGAACAAAGCGTGGCAGTTCTTGCATTGGAGGAGGTGCTCCTTGAGCTGCAGCGTATCAGGCCCCTTAACGTTTCCATCCAAATATTCGTGCATCAGCGGGAGGGCTTCCTTGCAATTCATCATAGCCACCCCTTTCTTGGTCTTCTGCGACTTGTGATATACCATACGTATCGAAATCCAAGCGGGTTTCAAAAAAAGAATTCATCTTTAAAAATCCGCCAAACTGGGCTCCTGCTCCAGCTTCTTCCGCAAATACTCTCGTCCGCGGTGCACCCGAGTTTTCACCGTCGTTACAGGCATATCGAGCACCTCGCCAATCTCCTGCAGAGAAAGATCATGCAAGTAGCGCAAAATCACGACCGACTTATATTTCTCCGGCAGCGTGTCTATAGCTTTGCGGATTTGCTGCTGAGTTTCAGACAGGATCACTTGTTTCTCCGGCGTATCTTCATGCCCGGGCAGCATGGAATAGAAGTCATTTCCTTCCCCATCCGGCATTTCAGCGTCCAGGGAATAAGTTTTCTTCTTCCTTTTTCGGAGACGATCGATACACAAGTTGGTGCCTATTCGAAAGATCCAAGTCGAGAACTTCTGGTTCTCATCGTACCGATCGAGATTCATATAAACACGCAGAAACGTCTCCTGAACCGCGTCCTCGGCCTCGTGCGTATTATTTAGCATCCGGTAAGCCAGATGAAATATTTTATCCTTATATAACTCCACAAGATCTGCAAAAGCGCCCCGGTCACCGTTCCTCGCTAACTTGGCCAAGCGTGTTTCTACAAAATTCACTGACATTCCTCCAAAAACCGACATCCTCCTGCTACCCTTACAGTATTACGTAATTACCTTTGATTTGTATTCAGAAATGATGATTCCCATCAAAATCAGGCCCATTCCTAACCATTGAATTCCCAGTACAGGCTCTCCCAAAATCAAGAACGCAGCAATGACCGCAACCGGAAGTTCCATTGACCCGAGCATTGCAGCCAAGGAGCTTCCGACCCTCGGTATGCCGATGTTAAAAGCGATAGTAGGGATGACTTGACCCAATAGCCCTAACAGCAATCCCCATAAAATCAGCTCTAAACCGCTTTCCTGTACAAAAACCGTTGGGGAATACATAACGAATACAAATGGAATCGCCGCAGTAAGCATAATGGATGACTTCATAAGATAATGCTGGGTCGACTGCACCCTGCCGGTTAGGAACAAGAACAAGCTGTAGGTAAAACCGGAGAGCAGCCCGAAGAAAACTCCTTTAGCATTAAAACGATTCCAATCCGCAGCAAAAATATTGACAGCCATGAGCGTCCCAATAGTAATGGTCAGAATAGCGAACAGCTCCGGCCGACGAGGCCATCGCTTATTGGCGATGCAGTCCATCGCGATCGTAATCCATGTAAATTGAAAAAGCAGCACAATCGATAAAGAGGCATCTAATTCCGATAAAGATATATTATATAAAATCGTGGTCAATGCCAACCCGAAGATTCCAATAAGGCTGAGTTTGATCCAGGGCCCGCGGAATGGATTGCTCCATGATTTGCGATTGAACGCAAGCAAAACCCACACAAGCAGCGTACCCAGCACGATCTGACTCGGGGATATTTGTCCGTCTTCAAACCCTCTGCCGTAGGATAATTTAATCAGAGAAGATAGCAGCCCATAACTTGAAGCTCCAATAACCACTATGGCTATTGCGATCCAACGCCGGTTCATCATATAGATAAGCACTCCTGTCCTTGGTGACAAACGGCAATTACAGGAAAAGTCGAGCACCCTCCTTCAGGAAGACACCCGACTTTCCCCGCAAGCCCGATTCAGCCCGTATTGCGTAAACCCGCAGCAATTCCGTTAATCGTCAATAAGACTTCCCGAAGCAATTCCGCATTGTCTTCATCTTGCTCCCGCAGCGCTCTTAATTCGCTGAGCAGCTCCACTTGCATATAGCTCAATGGATCCACATAAGGATTACGTAAACGAATCGATTCCTGAATCACCGGTACATTATCCAGAATCTCCTGCTGCCTTGTAATCTGCAAAATTAATGATGAGGACAGTTCATATTCTTCCCTAATAAGCCCAAAGATACGCTCCGCAACCTCAGATCGCTTCACCATGCTGCCGTATTCCTTGGCGATCTGCAGGTCCGCTTTGGCTAACGCCATCTGCAGATTGTCGATCATTGAACGGAAGAACGACCAGTTTTCGTACATGTCTTTTAGAATCTCCAGGTTTGCCGGATCGTTCTGATAAAAGCTCTGCAGGCCCGTACCCGCAGCGTACCAGGCTGGCAGCAAGTATCGGCTCTGCGTCCAGGCAAAAACCCAAGGAATGGCGCGCAAATCTTCAAACCTGTCGCTGTTTTTGCGCTTGGAAGGTCTTGAGCCGATATTAAGCTCTCCGATTTCCGGCAGGGGCGTCGATTCTTTGAAGAAGGTAAGGAAATCCGGGTCGCGGAAAATGAGATCTTGATACTTTGACTGCGCCCTCTCGGAAATGCCTTTCATGATGCTCTCCCACTTCTTTTCAGAAGGTTCCTCTTGCGGATTTCGGGAGATCATGGCAGCCGTAATTAACGCAAAAGTCGCTTGCTCCAAACTCCGATAAGCGATACCCTGCAACGAATAACGGGAGGAAAGGACCTCTCCCTGCTCGGTAATCTTAATGCCGCCTCCGAGCGTATCGGCCGGCTGCGCCAGAATGCTGCGATTAAGCGGCATGCCGCCTCGTCCAAGGGCCCCCCCTCTTCCATGGAAAAACTTCAGCTTTACCCCAAACTTGCGGGCGGCCTCGGTAATATTACGCAATGCCATCCGAAGCTCCCAGTTCGCCGTAATTACTCCGCCGTCCTTGTTGCTGTCGGAATATCCGAGCATGATTTCATGCAGGTTGGTTTGTGGATCCAGGCTGTCCCTGTAAGCTGGTATCTGAAGCAGCGTCGTCATGATCTCCGGCGCCGCATGCAAATCGTCAATCGTCTCAAACAACGGAACAGATTGCAGCGTGCAGGTTACGGTTCCGTTTGCTGCTCTGCGGTAGAGTCCGGCTTCTTTGGCGAACACAAGTACTTCAAGCAGGTCGCTGGCGCCTTGGGTCATACTAATCAAGTAACTGCTGATGCAGTTTCGTCCGAATTCCTTCTGCGCCTTCTGTATGGTTTTATAAACATCCAGACATTCTTGAGTGCCTTCCGTGTATTGAAGATAGGACGAAGTGATCGGTCTCGGATCATTCAGAATATCACTGAGCAGCTTAATTTTGTCATCCTCGTCCAGTTGGCTGTAATCCTCAACAATACCCATCTGGTTCAAAATCTCCGTCATTGCCAGCTCATGCTCTTTACTATGCTGGCGAATATCGAGCGCGGCCAGATGGAAGCCAAACAGCTCTACCTGACGAATCAGCTTCTTGATATAAGCATCCGCTACATAAACGGCAAAATGATTGCGTAAGCTTGTCTCCATAATTTTCAGATCGCGGATAAACTCTTCCGGACAGTTATATTTCATCGTTTTCGCAACTTGAGGGTTGCCTGTGTTGTGGATTTTTTCGATCATATAAGTGACCTTGATGCGATACGGCTCTTTTTCATTCCGCCACACATCGTGCGTGCTGCCCAGCGCTTCACGGTCTGCTTGAATGGATTGCAGCAGTTCCTCCGACACATCCACAATATTTTTGCTGAAACTCATATGGCTGACGGTTTCCTTCAATATCGCCTCGTACTTGCGAAGTGCAAGCTGCCTGTGCAATCCCAGCGTTTCCCAAGTCACGGATGAGGTTACGGAAGGGTTCCCATCCCGGTCTCCGCCGATCCAAGAACCAAATTTAAGAAAAGAAGGAACATGCCACGATTCGTTCGGGTAGTACTTATTAAGGCAGCGCTCCAGCTCATGATAAACCTCCGGGAGGACATCGAACAGAGTCTCGTCAAAATAGTACATACCGTTCTTCACTTCATCTATAACTGTTGGTTTCCGGTCCCGAAGCTCGTCGGTTTGCCATAGGGTCAGCACCTCGCCCAAAAGCTGCTCGCGCAGCTGTTCGCGCTCCCGATAAGTTAGCGTCGGATTGTCAAGCTTCATCACATCTTCCGAAATGCGTTGGTGGATGTCTAGAACCGCACGGCGCATAGCTTCCGTCGGATGGGCTGTCATGACCAATTCCAGAGATATTCCTTGTAAAATATTCTGAACCTCATCATAAGGAATCTGGTTGTTCTTAAGCTCCTGTACGATGCTTTCCAGTGAACCTGGTTGAACAGTCTCCCCTGAGGAACGCTCATAGTCTCTTTTGCGCCGGATCCGATGGTTTTGTTCCGCAATATTAACCAACTGAAAATAGATGGCAAAAGCGCGAATAACCTGATAGCGGATTTCCGGAGCAAGCGATGTAATAGTCAGCTTAAATTCTTCGTAAATCTCAGGAACGAAATGAGCCCGAAGCGATTTACTCATCTCCCTAATCTTCTCAACTACATCCAGCAATTGCTGCCCCCCTTGATGCACGAGGACCTCTCCCAAAATGTGACCCAAAAAGCGCACATCCCGGCGAAGCAAATTATTCGTTCCCTGCTTCTGCAAGCTGTTATCGTTCTCCGTCATAAACCCACATCCTATCTCTCTTTACGTTTAGCGTTAAAAACCATTTCTGAATATTTTACCACAGTCCCGACTCCCAATATAGGCTTTCATGAAAAAAAAGAACTATACAATCCCTGGTAATCACGGATTGAATGCAAAAACGAGTGAACCCATGAAACAGGTTCACTCGTTTGGTTTTAAACAAAAGCCCAAAGATGAGCAGCGGGAAATTGCCCTATCCATGGCGAAAACTGGGGCCGTTGCGGCTGGGGACGGACGATCGTTCCGGCAAACCAAGGGCTGCTGTGGGCCCAGGCGGCGGTCGTGCCCGCGACGTCGGTTATCGTTGGCCTGTCCTCCTATACTGTGTATCGCTCGCGATGAATATAGCCGGCTTCCCGTCGGTCATCGCCATTCCGTTTCTTCCGCTTCCCTAACGGCCCGTTTCCCGAGCTGGGCAATCACCAGGTCCTCCATCGGCGGGTTGTGAAGGCCGAACCGTACGTCGCGGTATAACCGCTGCAGCGGATGGGATTGCGCAAGCCCGTGGGCGCCGACGATCCGCATCGCCTTGTCAACGACGGACAGCGCCGTCTGCATCGCGAACGCTTTGACCGCTGCCAGCTCCGGAATAAGCGCAGACGCCTCCGGTCTTCCCCGCAGTTCGTCCCAACGGGCGGCTATCGCGTATAAATAATGACGGCTCGCGGATAGCTCCAAGTCAATCTGGCCCAACTGCTGCCCGACATTCGGCGCGTATAGAATAGCGTGCGGCAGCGAGTTCGGTTGATACGCCTTGGCGAACTTCAGCGCTTCCTTGCGGGCGGCCAGCGCGATCCCCAAGTAACAAGCCGGGATGTGCAGCAGATACGGGCTGGGAGACTGGTGGTAAGCTTTCACCGCTGTATAGACCAGAGCATCCTTCGGTACGGTCACATCCTCCAGGATGAGATCGTGACTGGCGGTGCCCCGCATCCCGACCATCTGCCAAGTCGGATCGATCGACAATCCAGCCGTTTCGCGCGGTACGAGGAATTCCGTCTCCGAATCGTCCAGCACAGCCGTTACGATAAAATAGTCGAGCACCGGCGCCAGCGTCGTAAACGTCTTGCGGCCGTTCAGCCGGTAAGCACCGTCCGGCAGGCGCTCCGCCGTCGCACGAGGCTTGCCGCCCCGTGCCGGACTGCCCGAAGCCGCTTCGGTAGCAGCCCGGTTGACGAGCGCTCCGCGCTCGACCACGTCGCGGCACAAAGCGGCATAGACTTCATCGTTCCAGGGGCGCTTCTCGTTGAGATCGAACATGACTCCAAGATGCCAGCCCATGCCCAGCGCGATCGCCGCATCGCCTTGCGCCAAGCGCTCCTGCAGAAGCACGAACTCGTACAAAGAGATGTCGAGGCCGCCCCATTCGGAAGGGACGGTGTAAGCCGGGAAGCCGACCTTGCGCAGAGCATCGATGTGCGGGTAAGCGAAGCTGTTGCTCTCATCAGCCGCATGGGCCCCTTCGATAAACGTATCGGCCAGTTCGCCGATCAGCGAGAACCGCTCCTCTTGCTCCGGCGTTCGTATAAACATCCGCTCCAGTCCGCTCATATGACGCCAGCTCCAGTCGATTCGGTTGTGATTCTCATGATGCGATCCAACACCTTTTTCTCTAATTGGGCGAACGCCGGATCCGCGGTCGTCCTTGGACGGGGCAGCGGATTCGCCAGATCCAGCGCGACCGCTCCGTCTTCGATCAGAATGATGCGATCCGCGAGCTTGATCGCTTCCGTTACGTCATGCGTGACGAGCAGCGTCGTGAACCGCTGCTCCTGCCACAGCCGTTCGATCAAGTGCTGCATATCCAGTCGGGTTAGCGCATCAAGCGCTCCCAGAGGTTCGTCAAGCAGCAGCAGACGGGGGTTGCGGATAAGCGCCCGGGCGAGGGCTACCCGTTGCTTCTGGCCGCCCGACAGAACGGAAGGCCACTCCTCGGCGCGGCCTTCCAGACCGACTTGACGGAGCCGCGCTTCCGCCCGGCTCCGCCAATCTCCCTTCAGGCCGATGCCGACGTTGTCGATCACTTTTTTCCACGGAAGCAGTCTCGCCTCCTGGAACATAACCGTCGTGCCCGGCGACATTCCCGATAGCGGCTCGCCATCGATGAACGCCAGACCCTCCGTTTGCCGCTCCAAACCGGCGATGAGCCGCAGCAGCGTGCTCTTGCCGCTTCCGCTGCGTCCGATGATAGCGGCGAACTGTCCGGGCTCCAGTGAAAGATCCAACCCGCGAAGCACTGCGGTGTCGTTGAAAACCTTGCTCAATCGCCGCAGCTCAATCTTCGCGCCCGACTTGCCGCGAGACGCTTCCTCCGGTTGGACCGCTTCGGCTGAGATAGCCATATACATCCCTCTTCCTTGGTTAGGATTGATAAGCTGCATTCCAGCGCAGCAGACGTCGTTCAAGCAGCTTGGCCGCCAGATCGGCCACCTTGCCGAACAACGCATATAGAATAATGCTGAGGATGATGATGTCGGCTTGCATGAATTCACGAGCATTCATGGCCAGGTAGCCGATGCCTTCATTCGTGGCGATCGTCTCGGCGACGATCAAGGTCAGCCACATGACGCCAAGCGCATAGCGCAGTCCGACGAAGATCGCGGGCAGCGCGCCCGGCAGAAGGATGTGGAGGAAAATCTCCCGGGGCTTCAGTCCATAGACGTTGCCCATCTCGATATAATCGCCGTCAACGTTCCGGATGCCGTGATACGTATTGACGTAAACCGGAAACAGAACGCCTATCGCGACGAGAAATACTCTCGACGTTTCACCGATCCCGATCCAGATGATGACGAGCGGAACGAGGGCCAGATGGGGGATGTTCCGGATCATCTGGATCGTCGTATCGAACAGCCTGTACGACGTTTTAAAGATAGCGTTGGCAACGCCGAGCAGGAAGCCGAGACCCCCGCCGATCAGCAGGCCGATCAGCGCCCTTTGCAGGCTGATGCCTATGTGATGCGACAGCTGCCCAGAGGATAGCAGCTTCCAGCCGGCCTCGACGATCGTCAGCGGCGACGGAAACAGCTTGGCGGATATGAATTGAAGCGAAGAAACAATTTGCCAAACGATGACAATCAGGACCGGAAACAGCCAGGGGAGCAACACGTCCGCCGCTATACGTCGGTAGTCCGGTCGATTCTGTCGCGATTTCGGTTTCATGCAGATCCCTTCTTTCCGTTTACCGCATCGGTAAGTTTAAGTTCGGAATTAACCTCGATAGCGGTTTTCTTACTTGCTTACATTCGGCTTCCACGGCACGTCTACGGGCATCAGCTTGCTGACATCCAATTTTTCCGGAATCAGACCGATGCGGTGGAACGTGTCCGCCAGCTGCTGCTGGGGCGCGATGGTATCCCGCGTGATCGCTTCGACGCCGTACGTGCGCCGCTCGACCGCGGTGCGGATCGCCTGCTCGTCGATGCCGAGCTCCTGCGTCAGCAGCTTGACAACTTCCTCTTTGTTACCGTTCGCCCACTTGTCGGAGACATCGGTTTCCTCGAGGATAATCTTGACCAGATCCGGGTATTTGCTTGTGAACTCGTTAGACGAATAGTAGAAGGTGCGGTTCGGCGAATAATCCGCGCCGTCGGTTAGCGTGACCGGCTTCAGGTCGTTTTGCACGGTGGCGAAGAAGGGGTCCCAGGAGCCCAAGGCATCAACCTGCTTCGTCTCGAATACGGCGCGTCCTTCGGAAGCGTCCTTGACGTACACATATTGGACGTCGTCGGCTTTCAAGCCGACTCTCTCCAGCGCCAGCACCGTCAGGTAGTGGTGGTTGCCACCCTTGATGACAGCGACCTTCTTGCCCTTCAGATCCGCGATCGTCTTGATCGGCGAATCCTTGTGCACCATGATGCCCATACCTTCCGGGTTCGGCAGATCATTGCCCACGTAGACAAAGGTCTTGCCGCCCGCCTGGGCAAATACGCCCGAACCGTCCGCCGCGTTGCCGTAGTCGATTTGGCCGGCAGCGAGAGCCTCCAAGACGTTATTGCCGCCGGGGAAGACGTTCCATTCGACGGAAATGCCAAGATCTTTGAGGCGCTTTTCGAGATTTCCGTGAGCTTTGAGAATGTTCAGCGTATTGCCTTTCTGATAGCCGATCCGGAGGGCCTTCGGATAGTTCTTCGCCGGGGCGGATGCGCTTGGAGCGGCCGAAGCAGCAGGGGCTGTGGAAGCGGCCGCTTGCGTATCCTTATCTCCGCCGCTTCCGCAGCCCGTCAGAGCGGTTACCAACAGCAGGGCCGCGCCTGCAAGCAGCGAGGAAAAGCGGGTTTTTTTCGAAAATCGCGATCGCGATAAGATGAAGTTCATCGTGAATACACACTCCTTATAAATGTAATGAAAAAGCTTGCCAATCCAACTCCGGGCTCGCCTCGCCGGACGCGAGCGTCGTGCCCAACGCTTCACCGATCGCGCTGGCGAACTTGAAGCCGTGGCCCGAGCCGCCTCCGGCAAACCACAAGCCTGATCTGCCGGGGACTTCCCCGATCAGAAAACGTTCCCCTGGCGATTGCTCATACAAGCAGACCTGCCCGCTGCGCAGACGGCGGACCTCGGGGAGGAAACGATTCAGAGCGTAGCGCAGCTCCGATTCATCCTCGGCGTAAGTGCCGAAAGCCGGCAGCGGATTACCATATACCGTCGCTACGCCACCATCGTGCCGGCCGATCTTCAGGCCACCGCCGTCCAGGTCGGGGAATCCGAAATACTCCTCATCCCCGCCATTATTGATAATAAACGCTGGCAATTGCCCGCTTCCGTACTGTTCGCGGGGAGCTTCGAACCATCCGACCGCCTTGCGAATCGGCGTTACAGCCTCCAGCTCCGGAAGCAGTCTGCCGATCCATGCGCCTCCGCTTGCCAATACCCGCTTGGCGTAATAATCTCCGCCCGTCGTCCGGACGACATAGCCTTCCGGCGTGGCTTCAATCGACAGCGCCTCGGTATGGGGGAGCAGCTTGGCGCCATGCCGAAGCGCCAGCTCGCGGTAGACGCGAAGGATACGCTCGCTGTACAGCACGCCGGCATCCGGCTCGTAGAGAGCTTCCATGGAGTCGGGAACGAACAGACCCGGCCATTCTTCTCTCGCTTCCGCGGCGGTCAGCCGCCGGTGCGCGATGCCGAATTCGATGCAGCTCTCAAGCTTGCTTCGGATGAAGCGAGAGCTGATCGGACCGATACTGACGACTCCCGTATGTTCGAACAACGGCCCCGAACTGAAAGCCTGCTCCGTACGCAGGCTTGCGTAGTCCTGCTCCAGTTCATGCCAGAGAACGTTTGCCCGCAAAGCCAGACGGACGTACGCAGCGCCCATCGTATAAGCCGCCCGGAATATCCGTGTTCCGCCATGGTGGCTGCCGAGGGTATGGGGCGGGTCGCCTGAGTCGATCATCAGAACGCGCGCACCCGCCCTGGCTGCGTAATACCCTGCACTCATGCCGAACGATCCGGCCCCTGCCACGATCACGTCATAATCGGAATGCACTTTCATTCACCTCCAAGATGCATCTTTACAGCTCCGATATTTAAAATTATAATTCCTATATGAACACTTGGAAATAACGCACTTTCTCGATACCCGGTTTCTAAAAGGATACCCATTCAGGAGGGGGACGGCATGAGCTTGCCCAAAAAAACGTTCTTATGCGAAAAGGAATTGACGCTATCGGTTATCAGCGGTAAATGGAAGCCGATGATTCTCTGGTACTTGGGTCAACAGGAAACAAGGCGGTTCTGCGAGCTGAAGAAGATGCTTCCGTTCGTCACGCAAAAAGTATTAACCAACCAGCTAAGGGAGCTGGAGGAAGACCTGCTGATTCACCGCAAGGTGTATCCGGTGTATCCGGCGAAGGTCGAGTATTCTCTCACGGAACACGGCAAATCGATTATCCCTATATTGGAAATGATGAAAAAGTGGGGCGAAAATTACAAGCAGTCCGTAGTCGGCTACGAGGCGGAGATCAAGGACCAGAACTGGGAGCAGGTTGCCGAGCAGTCTTAATCTCCGCCGATTCTTGACGCTTCTTTTCGCGTTTGGATGCAATGAAGGTTATTGAAATTCGGTGGGAGGCACTTATGAACAAGCCAAACGAAATGCTCGTCCTCCTAGACTTCGGCGGCCAGTACAACCGATTGATCGCGCTCCGGATCCGCCACCTCGGTGTCTACAGCGAGCTGCTGCCTTATTCGACGTGGACAAGCTGCGCGGGTTGTACCCTGAGCGTGCCGAGCCTCGGCATCTGCTGCGGCATGCAGCTGATGTCGTACCAACTGTCCCGGCAAGGTCGAGCGAGCGGAAGAGCGGAAGTCGATTTCAAGCCGCACAGTCCGGCTGATCGGCACGCTGGAGTGCGGTTTGCCTGCGGAAATCGTCTGGCGGCAGCCGTTCCCGGGACCGGGTCTCGCTATCCGGGTTCTGGGCGAGGTTATTGCATTCTTGAAATCGGGCTTTAGACTCGTCTCGGCAGCGATTTGCAGCCTTTTGCTGAATTCCGTCCCCAAACTGTCCCCAACGCTTAAAATCCACTGATTTTATCTTCAATAGTTTGGCCCCAGAAAACAAAAAAACCCTTGATATACAAAGGTTTTTGGCTCTTAAAAGTATGGAGCGGGTGATGGGAATACTCTAAATCTTGATCGAAGGACTCCCTTCGGGAGCTTATAACGGTAGATTCAGACGCTCGCCCTACTGAGTGGATTCCTCGATGCGTTCACGGGCGGTCGAACCTCGTGGGTTCTCATCCCAGCCGATGCATACTCGAGGATACAAAAAAAAGCGGGTGATGGGAATCGAACCCACGCTACCAGCTTGGAAGGCTGGAGTTCTACCATTGAACTACACCCGCAAAAATATAAAATCGGGACGACA
>LNAP01000214.1_pt1 | contig 64759 bp, 57 predicted proteins | sample 602601 | NCBI WGS metagenome assembly LNAP01 (sample SAMN02440304, study PRJNA202911) | soil metagenome | biome: Subtropical and temperate rainforests or woodlands; isolation source: soil samples (1 kg each in a 20% v/v slurry with milli Q water) were... ...
GGCTGTCGGTAAAGCGTGAGGTCTTCATGCAAAATTCCCTAAATACTGCTGTTAGAAAATTCTACCTTTAAGACCGTTCCTTTTTCGGGAGGATTACCGGGGCAGTCCGGCACGGCGTGCTGGTTTCCGCGTCTGCCTCGTCCAGCCGGGCGTCGGCCGAACTCCCTGCGCTGCGCTGCGGTCAGACAGCGGCCGACGACAGCCCCCGGCTTCCCTTCGTCAGCACGCGGCGCACGCCTAACCGCCGGACTGCCCCCACCCACCCCGAACCACTGCACTACTGGAAATTTGCCGGCGTAACTTGCACGGAGTGGTTATACCGCTCGTCCAACTCACGCTCATGTAAAAAGTCGGGTGTGTCGGGGGCTGTGCAGGCGCCTCGTGCACGCCGTTTTGGGCAGTCCCAGCGAGGAGGCAAGGCGGCGGCTGTGTGAGCCCGGCGGGTGTCGGGCCATTGGCCCGACCGGGCGAGTTCCGCCGCCGCCTCGATGGGGCTGACCGAAATGGGTACCCCTGGCAACGCCAGGGGCGTAGCGCGCGAAGCCGGAATAGCCCCCGACACACCCGACTTTCTCAAGAACGCAAAGCCATCACCAACGCCTCCGCCCTTCAGCCTGGTGCTTTAGATGGCTGCAATCACAATGCCCGCTTGCTCCAGCGCGGTGCGGATTTTTTTGGCGAAGAACGCGGCATTGGGCTGGTCGCCGTGCAGGCACAGGGTGTCTGCACGGACATCGATGACCGGGCCTTCCAGTGTGGCGACGCATTGGTGTTGAACCATGCGCAGCACCTGCCGGATCGAGGCGTCGACATCCTCGATCATGGCGCCGGGTTTCGAGCGGGGTGTCAGGCTGCCGTCGGGTTGGTAGCTGCGGTCGGCAAACACCTCGTTGGCCACGGCAAGGCCTAGCGCTTGTCCTGTTTTGATCAATTCGCTATTGGCCAGACCATACAGCACCAGGGCTGAGTCCACATCCTTGATGGCGCGGCAGATGGCATCGGCCAGGGCCGGGTCTTTGGCCGCCATGTTGTAGAGCGCGCCGTGGGGTTTGACGTGGTGCAGCTTGGCGCCCTGGGTGTGGGCAACCGCGCTTAATGCACCGATTTGCACGACGACGCAGTCATAGACTTCCGAGGGCGTGATGTGCATTTCGCGACGGCCGAAGCCCAGCAAATCGGGCAGGCTGGGGTGCGCGCCGATGGCGACGCCGTGCTCGATGGCGGCAGCTACCGTGCGACGCATGGTGCCGGGGTCTCCGCCATGAAAGCCGCAGGCAATGTTGGCTGAACTGATAAAGGGCAGGACGGCGGAGTCGTTGCCCATGACCCATGCGCCGTAGCTTTCGCCCATGTCGCAATTCATATCGAGTTTAAGTGTTGTCATGATCGCTCCGCTGATAAGGTTCAAACAGCTTGCGCAAGGGCCTCAAGGTTTGGAAGAGGCGCTCAAAGGCCTCTTCGCGCTGGCTATCGAGTTGTTGCGCCTGATTAAGGTCTATTTCTTTGAACCGCAGGGTTTCACCTGGCATGCACTGCGCGACCACGGGGAGGTCGACGGTGGCAATATGGGCGATTTTTGGATAGCCGCCAGTGGTTTGGCGATCGGCCATCAGGGTAATGGGGTAGCCGTCGGGAGGAACCTGGATGGTGCCGAAGTTGATGGCGGCCGACAGCAACTGTACCGGTTTTTTCAGCGCCAGCTTTTGGCCGCTCAGGCGATAGCCCATGCGATTTGAACTGGGGCTAATGGTGTATTCGCTGTCGTAGAAATGACGGATGGCGCTATCGGTAAATAGGGCGGAATCGGCTGTGGGCAAGACGCGAATGGCGTCGCGCGGCATGACGCCCAGTATGGCAGGCAGGTACACCTTGATGTTCCAGAGCGCTTTGGCCAGTGATTCGGGCGTTGCGGCGTCGAGGTCGCAGGCCAGGGCCAGGGTATCGTTTTTTTGCAGCGCGCGCCCTTGAAAACCGCCAAAGCCGCTTCGCAAGCAGGTGCTGCGACTGTTTAGCACCGATGGCAACACGATGCCGCCGTGCCAGGCAATGTAGGCGCGCGCGCCGGTTTTGCGAGCGCCGAACGCCAGGATGTCGTTGGGGCGCAGCACCAGCGGGCGATTGTTAGGCACGGGTTGGTGGTTGATGGTGGGGCTCAGGTCGGCACCGCTAATGGCAATGCAGGCGGCCTTATTAAAGCGCAGCGTGGGGCCGACCAGGGTGATTTCCAGCGTGGCTTCGTCTTCGGCATTGCCGGCCAGCAGGTTGGCAAGGCGGTGGGCGCGATTGTCCATGGCGCCAGCGACCGGTACACCCAGGTGCTGGTAGCCCGAGCGGCCCTGATCCTGGAAGCTCGATAGCAGGCCCGGGCTTATAACGGATACCGTCATACCGCCTTCTTTTTCATGGTTTCGAACTCGTCCGGCGTAATCGGTATGAATCGTACGTTGTCGCCGGGCGCCAGGGTGCTGGGCGATGAGTGCGAGGGGTTGAACAGGCTTAGCGGGGTAGCGCCAATAATGTGCCAGCCGCCGGGCGAGACGTTGGGGTAGATGACGGTCTGGCGATTGGCGACGGCAACCGAACCGGCCGCAATCGCCGTGCGCGGCGTATCCCGGCGCGGGATGTCCAGTTTTTCATCATGCAGGCCGATATAAGGCGCACCCGGTGCAAAGCCCAGCATAAACACATAGGCCGGGCTTTGGCTGTGCAGCCGAATCAGCTCGGCGCAGCTTACGCCGGCGCGTTGAGCGACATCATTCAGGTCGGGGCCGTGCTGACCGCCATAGCAGATCGGTATGTCGATAAGACGGGGCAGGGCGTCCGCTTGCGTGCCGGCAAGGCCGTGAACCAGTCGTTTTTCGATTTCCTTGGCGAAGTATTGATAGCTGCTGGCGCCGAAAAGCAGGGGCCGGTAATGCACGGCGACCGTATTGTACGTGGGGACAATGTCGCTTATACCCTTGATTTGCGCCTGGCGCAGGAGTGCCGCCGCTGCGGCGCACTGCTGTCCTGCGGCGACACTGAGCTGGTCGCCCAGGCTAAGGAGCAGGGTCCGATCGCCCTGCGGGGTGATCTTCCAGGCGGGGGAAGGCGTTGCCATAGAAAGGTGGCTCCTGTGCGGCGGCTTATTTGATGAATGAGCTATTGTATGCGTGTTGCGCCGCCCCACGATCCCGTTTTTTCTAGTTTTGAACCGTTACCCGCGAACTCTGAAACTCCAGTGAAAAAAGGCTGCCCATACCGAAGCGGCTGCGGATTGTCAGCTCGGCGTTATGCCGCATGGCCACATGCTTTGTGATGGCCAGCCCCAGGCCGGTGCCGCCGGTTGCGCGGGAACGTCCGCGATCGACGCGGTAAAAGCGTTCCGTCAAACGGGGAAGGTCTTGCGCGGCAATGCCAATGCCCGTGTCCTGAACGGAGTAGCACGCACTGCCGTCTTCGGTTTGATACCAACTGACGGTAATGGTGCCGTCTTTAGGGGTGTAGCGCACCGCATTGGTGAGCAGGTTGCTGACGGCCGATGCCAGCTCGGACTCGATACCTGTGATGCACAGGTCATGCGCCAGATTGACGACGAACACATGCTGGCCGTTTGAAAGAATTTTGGCCTGCTCGAGCGCGGTGCGGATGACGGGTTCCAGCCGAACGGGCTTTCCGCTGCTGGAGGGCGACGATTCCAGGGTAGAAAGGGTCAGCAGGTCGGCGACGATGGCTTCCATGCGTTGAGCCTGTTCCATCATGAGCGCCTGATAGCGTTCTTTCTGCTCTTCGGTGAGCGATTCGGCCGGCATGTCGTGCAAGGTTTCCAGAAAACCCGACAGCACCGTCAAGGGCGTGCGCAGCTCATGCGAGACATTGGCGACGAAATCTTTGCGCGTGGTCTCCAGTTTTTCGACCTGGGTGACATCGCGCGTCACAATCAGGAATTGCTTGACGCCGTAAGGCTGCAGTTGCACGAGCAGCGCTTTTTCCTGGCCCTCGCGGGTGACGTGCAGCAATACCGGACCGGGCCAGACATTTTGCTGGGCATAACGGGCAAACTCCGGCGCCCGCAGAATATTAAAGATGCTGAAGCCGCGGTCGGAGCTCAGGTTCAGGCCGATATGCTCCGAGGCGGTCTGGTTGCACCAGGTGACCGCCATTTCTTCGTCCAGCGTAATAGCGCCGTCGGGCAAGGCTTCGGCCGCCAGCATGATGCTGTTGACGTTGCGGTCGAGCTCGTCGATTTCCTGCTGGTTCTTGCGCAGCTTGCGGTAAATGGGCGCCAGGATTTCATCCCAGGGGCCGACGGAGTGCGGTGGCGGCGCTTCAATATTGCCGACCCACTTGGAAATGCGCGAAAGCTGCAGGCCGCTGACGACGATCATGAGAATCAGGCCAATTGAGAAAATGGCCCAGCCCAGATTGGAATCAAGCCAAGTGCCGCATAACCAGCCCAGCAGGCCCCATAAGCTGATTGAAATTAAGGTCTTGATCATGCTGTCGTTTTTTATTGCGGATAACGTGATGGTGGCGGCGCCGGCAGCCCCGAGTCTATCTGTTTAACGGAAGGAGCCTGAATTGTAGGGGCTGCGGCATTTTTTTGCGTGCGGTTTACTTATCGTTCTGGGGAGGCTGGGCAATACGCGCGGCAAAACGGTAGCCGGCGCCGCGGATGGTTTCTATGTGATTTTCGTGTTGACTGGGCTCAAGCGCTTTGCGCAGGCGCCGGATATGCACGTCAATCGTGCGTTCTTCCACAAAAACATGATCGCCCCAGACCTGGTCGAGCAGCTGGGCGCGCGAAAAGACGCGTTCGGTGTGGGTCATGAAAAAATGCAGCAGCCGGAACTCGGTGGGGCCGATAGTCAGCGCCATGTCGCCGCCCATGACGCGATGGGTCGTCGGGTCAAGCGTCAGGGTGCCGATCTTGATCAGGTCGTCGGTCAGTTGCGGCGCGCGGCGGCGCAGCACGGCCTTGATCCGGGCCATGAGTTCCTTCGGCGAGAACGGCTTGGTAATGTAGTCGTCGGCACCGGATTCCAGCCCTTCGACCTTATCGTGTTCCGCGCCTTTGGCGGTCAGCATAATGACGGGAATCTGGCGGGTGCGTTCTTCACTGCGTAGTCTTTTGGCCAACGTAATGCCCGAAGCGCCGGGCAGCATCCAGTCCAGCAGGATGAGGTCGGGCAGTTCGGCGCGGATCAGGGTCTGGGCCTGCTCGGCGTCGAACGCACGCAACACCTTATGGCCGGCAAAGGTTAAATTGACGGAAATAAGTTCCTGGATGGCGGGTTCGTCTTCAACCACAAGAATAGTCGTGCTCATAGCGTTGGATAGAAGTCTTTAATAAAATAAGAATGCATGAATCGAACCTGCATAATATGGCGCCAATGTTACAGGTTTGTGAACGAGGCGATTTTTGGCGCTGTGTTGTTGGCCTGCCGGCGCAAGCGGCTGGTTTACAATGCAGGGATACCAGCAAACGCGGCCTCATGAGGTACGATAGTTCACTATGCAAAATTCATCCCGCCCTACGACGCCCGACGATTCGACGACTCATTTTGGCTTTAAAACCGTTAGCGAGGCCGACAAGGCCGGCAAGGTTGCCGAAGTGTTCCATTCGGTCGCCAATCGCTACGATGTCATGAATGACCTGATGTCGATGGGGCTACACCGTATCTGGAAGGCTTTCACCATACGGCGGGCCGATGTGCGTCCGGGCATGAGGGTGCTGGACATCGCCGGCGGAACAGGAGACCTGGCCAAGGCGTTTGCGAAACGCGCCGGCCCGTCAGGACAAGTCTGGTTGACCGATATTAACGACTCCATGTTGCGCGTAGGGCGCGATCGCCTGACCGACTTGGGGGTATTGCTTCCCACGGCGGTATGCGATGCCGAAAAATTGCCTTTTCCTTCAGGGTATTTCGATCGAGTCAGCGTGGCGTTCGGCTTGCGCAACATGACGCATAAAGACCAGGCTCTGGCCGAGATGCGACGCGTGCTTAAGCCTGGCGGTAAATTGCTGGTGCTCGAGTTCTCCAAAATCGCCAAACCGCTGGCGCCGGCGTACGACTGGTATTCATTCAATATCCTGCCCTGGATGGGCAAAAAAGTGGCGGGCGACGATGACAGTTATCGTTATCTGGCCGAGTCCATTCGCATGCACCCCGATCAGGAAACCCTGGCTGAAATGCTGGAAACGGCCGGTTTATCGCGCGTCCGGTTTTTTAACCTGTCCGCAGGCATGGTGGCGCTGCATGAAGGCGTGAACCTGGGTTAGCCGGCCAGGCGTCGGCAATCAGGCCCCCTCGGGACGGCCTGGTATTCGGGGACGCGGAACTTTCTTTATTCGTGTGCAGTCTTAGCTTGAGCTTGCGTTCAGGTTCTAGTAAGATTGTCGCAATCACTTAGTAAAAATATTGCTCATGGCGCGTCTTTTCCAGGCGGGCCACACAGGAGGACTTTAATGTCACAACGGTTTTCACGGCTTTTCGTCATGGCCATGCTGGTGGTATCGGCTGGCGCGATGCTGACGGCGTCTTTCGATGCCGAGGCGCGACGCATGGGGGGCGGGAAAAGTTTCGGCCGTCAATCGTCCAACATTACTCAGCAGCGCCAGGCCGTTACGCCTCCCGCAGCCACCACGACTCAGCGTAGTGCGGCTCCGGCCGCCGCAGCAGGCGCCGCGGGTGCCGCAGGCGCTGCCAAAAGCGGCATGTCGCGCTTTCTTGGTCCCATTGCCGGTATTGCCGCAGGTTTGGGCATTGCCGCGTTGCTATCCAGCTTAGGCTTGGGCGGTGCATTGCTCGAAGCGCTGTCCAGCATGGTGCTGATCGGCCTGGTGGTGTTTGGCGTTCTATTCATCGTGCGCCGCATGCGCGGCGGTTCGGCCAAGCCGGCCATGCAAGGCGCGGGCGGATCCAACCAGGGTTTCAACCGTAGCAGCGCACCGGCTGAACCGGCACAGAACACCTGGCGTCAATCCAGCCAGCCGGTCGCCGACAGTGCTGCCGCGCCTGTGGCGGCCTCGGTGGCAGCGGTTCCGGCCGCTCCGGTCGACGAGAAATGGTTTATTCCCGGCGACTTCGACACACCGTCTTTCCTGGCTAATGCCAAAAGGCAGTTCATCGAAATCCAGGCGGTCTGGGACAGCGGCGATGTCAGCAAGCTTACCGACTACCTTACCGATGACCTGATCGCTGAATTCAAGCCGCAACTGCTGGCGCGCGAGAGCGAGCCCACCCAGACGGACGTCGTGCTGCTCAATGCCGAACTGCTTGGTATCGAAGCCGTGTCGGGCGGACACCTGGCCAGCGTGCGTTACTCGGGCATGTTGCGCGAATCCAAAGATACGGAAGCTTTCCGCTTCGAAGAGGTCTGGAACCTTTATAAGGGCAATGGCGCAGGCTGGTTGCTTGCTGGTATCCAGCAAATTCCGCTCGACTCAGCCAGTTAATCCCGTGTTCAGGCCCTGGTTAGCCAAGGCCGCCTCGGGTCCGCACTGAAAACGAACGAAGCACGCAGGTGCTTCGTTCGTGTTTAAACGGATCGCATTTACGGTGTTATCGTGGTTTATAAGTCGTTTCCTGGACAAAACCGTTAAACTTCAGGGCTACGACTTTTTATTCCGGCTTCGTGTTTTGCGGTCAACGCCTACTATGCTTCCTATTCCTTCTTTCCTGGCCCCGGTTTCGGTGTGCGCCGCCGTGCTGAATCAGCTGCTGCGCCGCGAGGAATGGGCGCGCGAACGCTTAAGCCGCCATGCCGGCAAATCGGTTCGTTTTGTCGTGGGCGGCACAACGGTAGCGCTTACCTTGCAGTCCTCCGGCTTTACCCAGCCTTGCGATGCGGCCATTGTGCCTGACGTTACATTGACCATACCGGCCAGCAAGCTGGGCGACTTGCCTCGTGTTCTGCGCGGCAACGATCAGGACGAAATCGCCGCGCTGTTGCATGTCGAAGGCGACGCGGCGCTGGCCCAGGTGGTGTCGGGTCTTGCCAGGGAATTGCGCTGGGATTTCGAAGACGATTTATCCCGTGTGGTGGGCGATGTTGCCGCGGTTCGTCTGCTTAAAGGCGCCCGCTCCCTGCTTGACGCGGCGCGATTGTCCAAAGACCGACTGACCGGGAACGTCACCGAGTACCTGTCGGAAGAGAGCGGGTTATTATTGGCCCGTCCGCCTTACGAGGAATGGCGCTCCGATTTGGAAACGATTCAGGTGCGACTTGCTTTGCTAGAACAACGTGTGGCGCAACTCCAGCGCAAGCCAGGGCATCGCTCGGCTAACCAGGCCTGACAATGCTTACTTTTTTCCGTTTGATCCGTATTGTTCTGGTGGCGTTGCGCTACCGTCTCGACGAACTCGTGTTGTCGGGCATCAAGCATCCCATCGCCTATCGGCTGCTATGGATCGTGCGCTTCGGCCGTTCGCCAAAAATGCCGCGCGGCATGCGTTTACGCTTGGCGCTGGAGTCTTTAGGGCCTATTTTCGTCAAGTTCGGGCAAGTGCTGTCCACTCGGCGCGACCTGATTCCGCTGGATGTCGCGATCGAGCTGGCCTTGCTGCAAGATCGGGTGCCGCCGTTCCCATCGGATCAGTCTGCGGCGTGCATCGAAGCCGCGCTGGGGGCGTCGCCACATGTCTTGTTCAAGCATTTCGAGGCCGATCCGGTGGCTTCGGCCTCGATCGCTCAGGTGCATTTTGCGGTGATGCACGACGGGCGCGAGGTGGCCGTCAAGGTGCTGCGCCCCGGCATGCGCGACATCATCGAGAAAGACCTGACCTTATTGCGCGCCTTGGCGGGCGTGATCGAACGGCTGGCGCCCGATACGCGCCGGCTCAAGCCGCGCGAAGTCGTCGCCGAGTTCGATAAATACCTGCACGACGAGCTTGACCTGATCCGCGAAGCGGCCAATTGCAGCCAGCTGCGGCGCAATTTTGAGCCGCACACCGGGCGCAGCAACCTGCTGATCGTGCCCGAAGTGGTGTGGGAGTATTGCGCCACGACGGTATTCACCATGGAATGGATGCGCGGCATACCGGTCAGCCATATCGATCGCCTGCGTTCAGCGGGGGTCAATATTAAAGAGCTGGCGCGCAGCGGTGTCGAGATATTCTTCATGCAGGTCTTCAGCGATGGATTCTTCCATGCCGACATGCACCCGGGCAATATTTATGTGTCCGATGCGCCCGAGACGCTGGGGCGCTACATTGCGCTAGACTTTGGTATAGTAGGCTCCTTGTCCGAGCACGATAAAAACTACCTGGCGCAAAACTTCCTGGCGTTTTTCCGGCGCGATTATCGTCGTGTTGCCCAATTGCATATTGAATCGGGCTGGGTGCCCGCCAACACGCGCGAGGAAGAGCTGGAAGGCGCTGTGCGCACGGTATGCGAGCCTTACTTCGACCGTCCGCTGTCCGAAATTTCGCTAGGCCAGGTATTGTTGCGCCTGTTCCAGACGTCGCGCCGATTCAACGTTGAAATCCAGCCGCAACTGGTGTTGTTGCAAAAAACGCTTTTAAACGTCGAAGGCATGGGGCGCGAGCTTGATCCCAGCCTGGACTTATGGAAAACAGCCAAGCCGTATTTGGAAAAATGGATGCACGAGCGAATCGGCATCAAGGGCTTGCGCAACCGTCTGGATCAAGAGGCGGGGCAGTGGGCACAGATTTTGCCGCAGTTGCCGCGGTTGGCGCACAATGCGTTGTCGCGTCGTGATTCGTTGCCGCAAATACAACGTGAGCTGGCGCATCTGCGGCGCGAGCACGCACAGACCAACCGATTGCTGATGACGTTCGCCGCTGTGGTGGCGGTGGCGATCGGGGTTGCGGTTTGGGCGCTTACGAAGCATTTGTAAGCTTTTTGCGGTATTTATGTATTTTTGATGCCTGACAAGGGCGGTCTGAAATATTGTTGATCAATAGCAGGGTTAGTATGGTGGATAGGCATGTTGCCAAAGACCGCTATAGCCTGACGCTGTCAAAGTTTTGTCCGATGACTGGTCCGGGCGAAACAACGTTATAGAACCTAAGAGAGATACTTATGCTTTATCCAGAATTGTTCAAGTCAATGGAAGCGGTGCGCTGGAACATGGGCACTGACATTCCATGGGACGACTTCGATGGAAGCAAGCTGTCCGATGAGCAGGCGTACACCATCAAGATGAACGCCATTACCGAGTGGGCCGCGTTGCCCGCAACAGAAATGTTCTTGCGCGATAATCGCGACGACAGCGATTTTTGCGCGTTTATGTCGATCTGGTTTTACGAAGAGCAAAAGCACTCGTTAGCCCTGATCGAGTACCTGCGCCGGTTCCGCCCCGAGCTGGTGCCCACCGAGGCCGAGCTGCATAAAGTGCGCTTCGAGTTCGATCCGGCGCCCGCGCTGGAAACCCTGATGCTGCACTTTTGTGGCGAAGTACGGCTGAACCATTGGTATCGCCGAGCGGCCGACTGGCACACCGAGCCCGTCATTCAGGCCATTTATAAAATTATTGCCCAGGACGAGGCGCGTCATGCGGGGGCGTATCTGCGCTACATGAAGCGTGCGCTGGTGCATAAGGGGCAAGACCTGGGCAACCAGGCCCGCCTGGCTTTTGCCAAGATCGGTGTGCTGATGGCTTCGGCGCACCGTACGCCGCAGGCGCTGCATCCGACCAATCTGCACGTTAATAAAGACATGTTTCCGCAAGACACGGTGCAGTCGAAAATGCCTTCGCCGGGCTGGCTCGAAAACTGGCTCGACAACCAGATCTGTTTCGATAAAGAATGGGAAGGGAAGGTCAGCACGCGCATTTTGCACAATATGTCCTTGCTCATGGACACCACCTTCAACACCGTGCAAGAGCTCAACCGCTACCGCAAAACGTTGATACAAGCCCAGCCGGCCACGACCTGAGCACGTCTATGCCAGCACGGTTCGAGTCCAAAATTCTTTCCCGCCGGGCATGCGTCGAGGCGGCTGAAGCAGGCCGCTTGCCGCGGCCCATCATATTCACGAATGGCGTGTTCGATATTTTGCATCGAGGGCATGCCAGCTATCTCGACGCGGCGGCCCAACTGGGGGCTACACTCATCGTGGCACTGAATACCGATGAGTCGGTGCGTCGACTGGGTAAGGGCAGCGATCGCCCGCTAAACACACTGCAGGATCGTGCGGCGCTGATTGCCGCCTTGGCGTGTGTTACCGTGGTGACCGATTTTTCCGAAGATACGCCTCAGGCGATTATCGAGCAGATCCGGCCGGACGTGATCGTGAAAGGCGGCGACTACGACATGGAAACCTTGCCCGAAACGGCCAGTGTCAAAAGCTGGGGCGGGACGGCCGTGGCCATTCCGTTCGAGTTCGAGCGTTCGACCAGCTCGCTGGTCAAGAAGATTCGCGCTTAATTTCACCTTCAAATCGACCGTGCACGGTGTCGGCTTCGCTTGCCGTGCAAAGGCACTGTCTGCGCTTCGCCTTCGTGTTCACAATTGATTTGGAAGTGAAATGTGGCTTAAGGTTTTGCGTTGTTTGCGGGGCGCAGCAAGCGGTTGATGGCCACGATGTCGGCCTCGTTCAAGATGCCGCTGCTGGCCTTTAACTTCAGGCTGTTCATCAGCGTGTCGTACAACGCCCGTGACAAGGCGCGTTGTGTTTCGTATAACTGCTGCTGGGCGTTGAGCACATCGATATTGATGCGTACACCGACTTCATAGCCGGTTTGATTGGCTTGAAGCGAAGCCAGGCTGGATTTTTCAGCGGCTTGCAGCGCCTGCACTTGCGCCAGACCCGAAGTTACGCCCGAAAAATACTGCTGAGTCGATTGCACCGCTTGGCGTTTGGCCGCTTCAAGGTCGTAGCGCGCCTGTTGCAGGCGCGAGGTTTGTTCGCGAACTTGCGACGAAATGCCGCCGCCGGCAAACAGAGGGATGGACAGTTGCAAGCCGATGGTGGTGTCCAGCGAGCGCGGGCCGCCTTGGTCGACGCCGTAAATGCCGCGATTGCTGGCGCTGCCGGTTTGTGCCTGCAGCTCCAGAACGGGCTTATGGTTGCTTTTGGCAATATCGATGTTTTTTTCAACGATCTTGGCGGTCAACTGCGCGCGGGCGACTTCGAAACTGGCGTGCACCGATTGATTCGTCCAGTCGCCGAGCCGATTGGGCGAAGGCGCAGGCAGGGTGGTGTTGGCCGCCAGTTCCGCCAAGGCGGTCGGGCGTTCGGCGATGATCTGGGCTAGCAGGTCTTGGGCGACTTGAAGATTGTTCTGGGCCAGCAGTTCGTTGGCGTTTAGCAGGTCAAGGCGGGACTGCGCTTCGTAAGCATCCGCGATGGTCGTGCTGCCCAGCTCGAAGCTTTGCTGCGCTGCGCGCAATTGGGTGGCGACGGCCGATTTTTGCGCACGAAAGGCGCGCAATGAGTCTTGGGCGGCCAGGACATCGAAGTAGGCCTGGGCCGTGCGCAGGATCAGGTTCTGGTAGGCCTGTTGCAGGCCGATATTGGCCGAAGCGGCGACATACTCGGACTGCTGCAGACGGTCCCATTTACCGAAGTCGATAACGGGTTGGATCAGTGTCAGCGCCCAGGCGGCATGACGTCGGCTGGACGAGTTGTCCAGGCCGCGCAGGCGGCGAGTGTTGTCCAGGTCGCCCAGGGCATCGGCCTGTATATAAGGAAGCAATTGGGCGCGCGCCTGGGGAATAATTTCCTGGTCGGCGTTGCGGCTGGCGCGCGCTGCGGCGTAGGTTGGATCGCGTTGCTGAGCTAGTTGCCAGACTTGTAAAAGGTCTTGCCCATAGCTAGGGGCAAAGCTGCTCAGTAGTGCCAGCGCAAGGGAGACTCTTGCGCATAGTGACACCGTTGGCATCTAGAACTTGAATTGGGAAACAGCGGTACCGCGCAGCGGTTTGATAACGGTATCAAACAAACTGACGGTATCGAAGCTGGCTGCGCTGGTGCGAGTGATGCGGCAGGCGACCATGACGGGATTTTGCCCGACGACGACGACCATGCGCCCGCCAATGCGTAGTTGGTACTTCAGTGCATCGGGTACGGTCGGTACCGACCCGGAGACCAGAATGGCATCGTACTCGGTCGTGCCCCAGCCCGCGTGCGCATCACCGACTTCGACTTTGACGTTGGCAATATGGTTGCGTTGCAGGTTCTGTTCGCCAAAGGCCGCCAGGCGGCTGTCGATTTCGATGCTGGTGACTTGCTGGGATAAATGCGCCAGCAAGGCGGCCTGATACCCCGAGCCTGTACCGATTTCGAGTACGCAGTCGGTGGGCTCAAGCTGAAGCTCTTGCGCCAGGCGGGCCTCGACCTTGGGCGTGAGCATGGTTTCATTCGTGTCGACCGAATTGAGCACTAACGGCAATTCGACATCGGAGAAAGCCAGCGCCTGCATGTCGGATGGCACGAAACGTTCACGCCGCACGCTAAACAAGGCTTGCAGTATTTTATGATCAAGCACGTCCCATGGACGAATTTGCTGCTCAACCATATTAAAACGAGCTTGTTCAATTTCGGAAAGGGCATTCACGTTCATAGGTACACAACAGTAAAAACAAAAAGAGTTGCCCTATTGTACTAATTCGTTGCGGGGCGTGCCGAAACATTTGTTACATCACCACCAAGGATGGAAATGGTGGACCGGGCCGTGACCGCTGCCCACGGTTAAATCGCCGGAGCGGGCGATGGCGGTCACCAAATAAGCTTTGGCGCGGCGCGCGGCTTCGGGCAAATCTTGGGTTTGCGGCAGCAGGGCGGCCAGTGCGGCCGACAGGGTGCAGCCGGTGCCGTGGGTGTTGGGCGTGTGAATACGCTGGCCGGGCAGTTCGATCATGCGATCGCCGTCGTGAAACAGATCGATGGTGTCGTTGCCGGGCAGATGGCCGCCTTTCAAAAACACCCAGCGTTCGCCCGAGTCGCTCAGCAGGCGCCGCAGCTTTTCGGCCACACGTCGCATTTCCTTGATCGTGTCGACGGGGCTGTTGCCCAGCAATACGCCGGCTTCGGGCAGATTGGGTGTCAGGACGGTGGCGAGGGGCAAGAGGCATTCGCGCAGCTCGTTCACCGCCGAGGGTTCAAGCAGGTGGTCGCCGCTTTTGGCGATCATGACCGGGTCAAGAACGATATGTTCGGGTTTCCAGTGCGTCAGGCGTTCCGCCACGACGCGCGTAACCGCTTTGTGGCCGAGCATGCCGATTTTCACGGCGTCGATGCGTACGTCGGCAAAAAGGGTGTCGATTTGTGCGGCGACAAAGTCAGGAGGTACGGGCGAGATGGCGGTGACGGCCTGGGTGTTCTGGGCAGTCAGGGCGGCCACGACGGCGGTGCCATAGGCGCCCAGGGCGCTCATGGCTTTGATGTCGGCCAGAATCCCGGCGCCCCCGGAGGGGTCGATGCCGGCAATGGTCAGGGTGTTTGGGATCATGCGTGGTTGTTAGCTGGCTTTGGACTGGATGAGTCCTTCGGTGGGAGAGCTGGGGGCGGCGCTGTAAAACTTTTGCGGCACACGGCCGGCCAGATAGGCTTCACGGCCGGCTTCGACGGCTTTTTTCATGGCGCTGGCCATCAGAACGGGGTCTTTGGCCCCGGCGATGGCGGTGTTCATAAGAATGGCGTCGCAGCCCAGTTCCATGGCGATGGCGGCGTCTGATGCGGTGCCGACGCCGGCGTCGACGAGGACGGGTACTTTGGACTGGTCGATGATCAGACGCAGGTTCCAGGGGTTAAGTATGCCCATGCCGGAGCCGATGAGGGAGGCCAGGGGCATGACGGCGACGCAACCGATGTCTTCGAGCATACGGCACTGGATGGGGTCGTCGGTGCAGTAAACCATGACTTTGAAGCCTTCGCTGACGAGTGTCTGCGCGGCTTTCAGGGTTTCGGGCATGTTGGGGAAGAGGTTGTCTTTGTCGCCCAGGACTTCGAGTTTGACGAGGTCGTGTCCGTCGAGCAGTTCGCGAGCCAGGCGCAGGGTGCGGATGGCGTCGTCGGCGGTGTAGCAGCCGGCGGTGTTGGGGAGGATGGTGTATTGGGAGGGCGGCAGGAAGTCGAGCAGGTTGGGTTCGCCGGCGTTCTGGCCGATGTTGGTGCGGCGGATGGCGACGGTGACGATTTGGGCACCGCTGGTTTCGATGGCGCTGCGGGTTTGGTCGAAGTCTTTGTATTTGCCGGTGCCGACGAGCAGGCGGGAGGTGTAGGTTTTTCCGGCGATGGTAAGGGTGTCTGGTTGCGTCATGGTGGATGTTTCGTTTGGCATGGCAAGGAAAAATCTATTGTAGGGCGGTTTTTGGGTTTTGGTTGGGGCTGTGTGAAAACGTTGACTCTACGTTGTTTCGAACCGCAAGCTCAGGGATGATTTTTTAAGTCGGCGCCCGCGAAATCGTCCAGCCAGACCGGGCCGCGAACGCCTGGCGTGTTGGAGTTCCGGGCTGTTGTGGCTGCCGCTGGGGCTCCTCGTGTGTCCCGGTTGTAAGTAAATGCTTGCTTACGTACTGAAGAACCTTAGGTTCAACGCGCCTGGTCGAGGTATTGGCACAGTTCTTCGGTGGCGCCGATCAGGCGCGGACCGGGGCGGAATAGGGCGTCGGGGTCGATGGCGTAGATGTGGCCCTGGGTGGCGGCGGCAAGGTGCAGAGCGGCCCATTCCTGGCGGCGCTGTTGCAGTTGGGCGGGATCGATGTCGGCGGTGATGATGACGTCGGGCTGTTTGACCAGAATACTTTCGGTGCTGATTTGCGGGGCGGCCAGGGCGGATTGGGCATAGAGGTTGATGCCGCCGCACAGGCGCAGGGCATCGTTCAGCAGCGGGTCGCCGCCAATGGTGTAGAGGGGGGCGGTGCCCACTTCAATGAAAACCGACACGGGTTTTCGGGTGGTGTAGCGTTCTTCGAGCGTTTTCAGGCGCTGGCGCAGGTGGGCCGCCGTGGGGGCGGCGATGGCCTGGGTGCCGAAGAGCTGGCCGAATTGAGCGATCTGGTCGGAAATGTCCTGCAGGGTTTTAGGCTGGGAATAGATCAGCGGGATGTTGAGTCTGTCGAGCGTGGGCGCCAGTGTTTGCGCGGCGCCGGCGGGTTGCCATGCGATGACCAGGTCCGGTTTTAGCGCGATGATTCTTTCTACGTTGACGTTCATGCCGTCGCCGATCCGGGGAATGCTCCGGGCGGCGGGCGGGTAGTCGCTGCTGGTGACGGTGGCGACTATTATGTCGCCGGCGCCGGCGGCGAAGAGAAGTTCGGTGATATGGGGGGTAAGCGTTACGGCCCGTGTGGGGGTGTGGTGCGTGGGCGAGGTTGTGGCGTCAGTGCCGTTTATAGACGTAGACGCGCGGGATTCCTGCGGCTGTGCAATGCCAGAAGGGGGTTGGGCGTTTGTTGTGGGGGCAGCATGACTGGCGCTGACAAGCGGGTAAACCGCTGTCAGCGCCAAAGCGCATAAAAGATTTTTGAGCGTTTTATGCTTCATGCTGATCCTGTATGGGTGCTGGCTTCTTCTGCCTGACTGGCAGAAGAAGCCTTTCATATGTCAGTGTTACATGCGCCAGGCGACGTTAACAAACACATTGGAGCCGGGCATGTTGTAGCCGTAGGCGGTGGTGTAGTCCTTGTCCAGCACGTTGTTCCAGCGAACTTGTACAGCCACATTCTTCGTCACGTCGTAGTTGGCGGTCAGGTTCCAGAGGCCGTAGCCGCCTAGGCGGGTGCGCTGGTAGTTGAAAAATTCATCTTGGCGCAGGTCGTAGCGTTTGCTTGTAAAGGCGTATTCGCTGCCTAAGGTCCATTGTTTGATGCGATGCTCAGCGCTTATGCGGTAGATCTGTCGCGCGCGTCGCAGCAGTTGGTCGCCGGTAGCATCGTCGTGGGGATCTTGGAAGTCGGCGCTGGCGCGCAGTGTTGTGGCGCCGAAGTTTTGTTCGGCGGTCAGGCTAATGCCGCGTAAAGTGGCTGAGCCGACGTTCTGTGGAATGTAATTGTCGTCCAGCGTAATTAAATTGCGAACTTTATTTTGATAGGCGACGACGCCCAAAGTGGTGCTGTCTGTTGTGTAGCGCAGGCCAACCTCAACGTTGCGGGATTTTTCCGGTTTTAAATTGGGGTTGGAGGGTAGCGGCCCGCCCGGTGTATACGAAGGGTAGTAAAGGTCGTTGAATGTTGGCGTTCTGAAGCCTGTGTTGGCGGCGACATGGGCGCGCAGTGTCGAGGTCAGGTCGTAGCCGTAACTGAGTCCGCCGGTTGTGGCGTTGCCAAATTGGGACTCATGGTCGTTGCGTAAACTGGCCTGAATGTGATGACGGTCAAAGTCGCCCGTGTAAACACCGGTGAAGGCATTGTTATGGCGTTGGGTGCGGTTGAAATCGACAACAGGGCCAGGCGTCCAGTCGGGATTGAACGTGTCTATATCGCCCGAGGCTTTCTGATTCAGGTGCTCATAGGCGATGACGAGTTTTTGCGTATCGCCCAGCTTGAATTCATTTTGCCAGGTGTATTGATGTTGCTGCGTGCGAAATAGAGCGTCGTTGGTTGCGTCAATATTCCTGTTTTCGTCGTTCGTGTAGGTATAGCGCAGAGTGCTTTTCCAGCGCTGCGTCAATTGATTTTCGCTAGCAAGACTATACATTTCCAGGTTTTGGATACTGCGGTCGTTAAAAGGCATGCCTTTATTGGCGTCAATGCCGCCATTTACGCGGGTGTTGTACGCCTGGATGCTGAGCTTGTGGCCCGCTTTCCATTCGTAGCCTAACGAACCGCGCAGGTTGCGTAAGTAATAGCTGTCTTTGTCGGCATCGTATATCCCGTTAGCAGCCGACTCATTCGTAGCATTGATGCCATGGCTTTGTTCATAGGAACTTCCCAGGCTGTAGGTCCAGCCGTTCACGTTGCCGGCAATGCCTGTGCTGTATTTACTGGTTCCATATGTTCCCACGCCCACCGAAGCATGAGCCGAGAACGGCTTGTCAGCGTTAGGGTTAGTGATGACGTTGATTACGCCGCCAATGGCATTCGATCCATACAGGCTGCTGGCCGATCCGCGCAGGACCTCAATGCGATCGATGCTGGATGTCGGGATGGCGCTCAGGGCTCCCATGCCGCTGGTGGCGCTGTTCACAGGAACACCGTCAATCAATATCAGGGTTTGATTGGTGTTGGCGCCACGTATGTTGACGCCGGTGATGGTCTGCGGGCCGCCGCTGTTATAAAACTCAATGCCATGCTGCCTGGCCAATACTTCCGCCACGCTGCTTTGGCCGGCTTGTTCGAGTTCTTTTTTATCGATCACCGTAACGTCGCCCAGCACGTTGCTTTCGAGCTGCGCCGTGCGGCTGGCGGTGACGACGACGTTTTCCAGTTGGGGTACGGGCGCGGGAGTTTGGGCTGTGACGGCCAAGGGCGCGAAACAGGAGATGACGGCAAGCGTGTGCCGGGAGAGTTTGAGATTCATGATATGACCAGAGCATAACGAGCGTCCCCGCACGTTATTGGTGAATAAACCATTGCGCAGCACGGCCCTGGTCGGGCTGGCGCTGCGAACGGAACTATGTGATTGGGGCCGGTATCGGGCTGGCATGCGCGGGGCATGTTTACCGTTGCGGGGGCAGCACAGCTTGCGCGCGGCGTTGTGCCTTGACGGCGTGTTGCGCGTTCTGTTTCCCGTTTAACTTTCGCAGGACAGAGTCGTTGTTTGAAGAAGCAACGACATGGTTTTCTGAACCGAAAGCACCTCTTTCAGGGGTGAAATATATCATGCGCGCCTTGGCGCAACCCGTATAACCCAACTGGAGGGCGGGTCTTGGGCGCTGGATGAGCGTGCCGGAGCTTGTCCGGATGCGGAATTTTTGTGTTTAGATGGGCCTTCTATAATCGCCGCTTGTGAAGCTTGTCCGGAAGCCCTTGTATGCACCTGCCTTTAATTGAATCGACGCATGACTTTGCCCTGTCCCTGGCCCTTGACCACGCGATCAATCAAAAAACCAAACCCTTGGGCAGCCTGGGCGTGCTGGAAACCTTGGCTCGGCAGATCGGCCTGATCCAGAAAACCACGCGACCTGCGCTGCTTGACCCGGCTATCCTTGTGTTTGCGGGCGATCACGGGGTGGTTGAGGAAGGGGTGTCGGCGTATCCTCAAAGCGTGACGTGGCAGATGGTGGAGAACTTTCTGGCGGAAGGCGCGGCCATTAATGTGTTCGCGCGGCAAAATGGGCTGGCGTTACGTATCGTCGATGCGGGGGTCAATCATGCTTTTGGGCCGCGCGATGGCCTGGTTGATTGCAAGGTCGGCCACGGCACGCGCAATTTTGCTCAGGCGGCCGCGATGACGATGGACGAGTGCGAAGCGGCGCTGCGGCACGGCATGATGCAGGTGGAGCAATTGCCGGGCAATGTGCTGGGCTTTGGCGAGATGGGCATTGGCAATACGACCTCGGCGGCGACGATCATGCACAAGCTGGCCGATGTGCCCGTGAGCGATTGCATTGGCGCGGGCACGGGGCTGTCTGCACAGGGGGTCTTGCATAAGGGGCGTGTGATCGAAAAGGCAGTGGCTTTGCATGCCGGCGTGACGGCTCCCCTGCCGGTGTTGGCGACGTTTGGCGGCTATGAGGTGGCCATGATGGTCGGTGCGATGCTGAAGGCGGCCGAGCAGCGCCGGGTGTTGCTGATCGATGGTTTTATCGTCAGCAGCGCCTTGCTGGTGGCGGCGAAGTTGCAGCCCGCCGTACTGGATTATTGCGTGTTTTGCCATTGCTCCGACGAGCGGGGGCACGTTGAGTTGCTGCACGCACTAAGTGCGCAGCCCTTGCTGCACCTGGGCTTGCGTTTGGGCGAGGGAACGGGCTGCGCGCTGGCGCTGCCTTTGGTCCGAGCCGCAGTGAATTTTTTGCGTGAGATGGCTACGTTTGAATCGGCCCAGGTCAGCGAGCAGGAAAGCGCGGACGGGGCCGGCGCGCTGTTATGAAGGATGGCCTTTCCGCTGCGCCCGGGGCGGGCTTACTGAATTGTAAGGATTTCAGCCATGAGTGATTCGACTCCAACGGCTCAAGCGCGCGGGGGCCTGGTCGCAGGCTGCCTTCAGCAGGCGCGTCTTTTTTTTATTGCGCTGCAGTTTTTTACCCGGATACCGATTCCGCGCTGGGTGGGGTTTGATCCCGACTGGATGCATCAGTCGTCGCGCTATTACCCGGCCGTGGGCGTGGTGGTGGCGGTCGTGGCGGGCGGGGTATATGCGTTGGCCGCCTGGGTTTGGCCGCCGGCCGTTGCGGTGCTGTTGTCGACGATGGCGGGCATTTACTTGACCGGCGCGTTTCATGAGGACGGTTTTGCCGACGTGTGCGACGGGTTTGGCGGCGGTTATACGACTGAGCGCGTGCTGGAAATCATGAAGGATTCGCGTGTAGGCGCTTATGGGGCGATTGGCATTGGCCTTTTGCTTGCATTGAAATGCGTGGCGCTGATGCAATTGCCGGTGTCCGCCGTGCTCGCGGCCTTGTTGACGGCGCATCCTTTGTCGCGTTTGTTTTCGGCGGCGTTGATTTGGAGGCTGGACTACGCGAAGGCGGAAGGCAAGGCCAAGCCGCTGGCGCAGCACATGTCGACGGCTGAATTTCTGATTGCGGCCGCAACGGCTTGCATACCGCTTGTCGTGGTTGGGGTGGCGGGGTGGCTGTCATGGTCGTCGTTATTGACGGGGATGCTGGCGGGCGGTCTTATGACGTTATGGATGACCCGGTTTTTTGTGCGGCGCATCGGCGGTTATACGGGCGATTGCCTGGGGGCGGTGCAGCAGTTGGCCGAGGTGGCGTTCTACCTGGGCGTGCTGGCTGCGATGCCGGGCTCGTTGTAAAGGCGGGTTTTATGCGGCTTTATTTGATCCGCCATCCCCGGCCGGTGATCGCCGCCGATGTTTGTTATGGCAGCAGCGATATTGCCGTGATGCCGCAAGAGCGCGAGCGCGTGGTCAATGCGCTGACCTGTAATCGGACGAACGAACGGTCCCATGAGCAGGCAGGTGCTTCGGCGACTGGTTTGGCGGCGCCGTGGGTGCTTTTGCCGCAGGGCCTGCCTATCTATTCCAGCCCGCTGCGCCGTTGCGCGGGACTGGCGCAGGCGCTGTTTTCCCCTCTGGAGGGGACTTCGTTGACGTTCGACCCGCGCCTGGAGGAAATGCATTTTGGCGCCTGGGAGCTGCGGCCCTGGGATGGCATTGCGCGTGCCGAAGTCGACGCCTGGGCTCGGGATGTGGCGGCGTATCGCCCGGGCGGGGGCGAGTGCGTCGTCGATATGGCGCAGCGTGTGAGCGCGTTTTACCAGGAGGCGCAGGCGGCCGGAGGCGAGCGTATTGTGGTGTGCCACGCCGGCACGGTACGTTTGCTTTTCGCTTGCCGGCAGGGTGGGTCGGCATTGGCGATTGCCCGGCGTGCCGCGCAATTCCCGCGCAAGATCGACTATGGCCAGGTCGTGGTGCTGGATGGCTAAGCTCAACTGCGAATACGGTATCGGCAGGGGCGAATGTGAGCACCGAGGCGCTTGCGCGCCACTTGGAAACGGGCGGGCGATACAATGGGGGTCCATCTTGATCAAGTGAACGTGCTTGCGCCGTTGGCGTCAGCCTGTTCTGAACCGCTGTTCTTTTTTTATTGTCAGGTAGCCGCGTGTCCTATCCTTCCTTACCGTATCCGCTCTCTTCCTATACCAGCGGCGCTGAATTTGCGCGCCTGCTGTCTTCGCGTATTTTGATACTCGATGGCGCTATGGGCACCATGATTCAGCAATACAAGCTAAGCGAGACGGATTTCCGGGGCACGCGCTTTGCCGACCATGCCAAAGACGTGCGGGGCAATAACGAGCTACTGTCGCTGGTGCGGCCAGACATTATTACCCAGATCCACCGCGAATATCTGGAGGCGGGTTCGGATGTCATTACAACCAACACTTTTGGCGCGACCTCGATCGCCCAGGGCGACTACGAGTTGCCAGACATCGCCTACGAGCTGAACCTCGAGTCGGCCAAGCTGGCGCGCGCGGCCTGCGACGAATTCGGCACGCCGGACCGGCCGCGCTTCGTGGCAGGCGCGTTGGGGCCTCAGCCGAAAACAGCGTCGATTTCGCCGGATGTGAACGACCCGGCCGCGCGCAACGTCACGTTCGAGCAACTGCGCGTGGCGTACAGCGAACAGCTTAACGGCTTGCTCGACGGCGGCATCGATATTGTGCTGATCGAAACGATTTTCGACACGCTGAATGCCAAGGCGGCGATTTTTGCAGTGGAAAGCGTGTTTGAAGAGCGCGGCGTGCGTTTGCCGGTCATGGTGTCGGGCACGGTGACCGACGCTTCGGGTCGAATTCTATCGGGCCAGACCGTCGAGGCGTTCTGGAACTCCGTGCGCCATGCGCGTCCGATCACCATCGGGCTGAACTGCGCGCTGGGCGCAGCGCTGATGCGCCCCTATGTGGCCGAGCTGTCAAAAATTTGCGATACCTACGTCTGCGTTTATCCGAATGCGGGCTTGCCCAACCCCATGGCTGACACCGGCTTTGACGAGACGCCGGCCGATACGTCGTCGTTGCTGGAAGAGTTCGCCCAGTCGGGCCTGGTCAATATGGCGGGCGGCTGTTGCGGCACGACGCCCGCGCATATCAAGGCGATTGTCGATAAGGTCGCCTCGCTGCCGGTGCGCAGCGTACCGACGATTCCCGTGAAGACACGGTTGTCCGGGCTTGAGGCGCTTAATATCGACGCCGAGTCGCTGTTCGTGAACGTGGGCGAGCGCACCAACGCGACCGGCAGTAAGATGTTCCTGCGCCTGATCCGTGAAGAAAAGTACGACGAGGCCTTGGCCGTTGCCCGCCAGCAAGTCGAAAACGGAGCGCAGATCATCGACGTCAACATGGACGAAGCCATGCTGGACTCGGTGGCGTGCATGCATCGCTTTTTGAACATGATTGCGTCCGAGCCCGATATCGCGCGGGTGCCGATCATGATCGACAGTTCCAAATGGGAAGTGATCGAAACGGGCTTGCGTTGCGTGCAGGGCAAGGCCGTGGTCAATTCGATTTCCATGAAAGAGGGGGTTGAGCCTTTCCTGGAGCACGCCCGTTTGTGCCGCAAATACGGCGCGGCCGTTGTGGTCATGGCGTTTGACGAGGAAGGGCAGGCCGACAGCCTGCAGCGCCGTAAGGATATTTGCGGCCTGGCCTATAAGCTGCTGGTGGAAGAGGTGGGTTTTCCGCCTGAAGATATTATTTTCGATCCCAACGTGTTTGCCATTGCGACGGGTATCGACGAGCATAATCATTACGCCGTCGACTTTATCGAAGCCACGCGCTGGATTACGCAAAATCTGCCACATGCGCGGGTTTCCGGCGGGATCTCGAACGTCAGTTTTTCGTTCCGCGGCAATGAGCCGATGCGCGAAGCCATTCATACGGTATTCTTGTATTACGCCATTCAGGAAGGCCTGACAATGGGCATCGTCAACGCCGGCCAGTTGGGCGTTTACGAAAATGTCGACAAGAAGCTGCTGGAACTGGTCGAAGACGTGGTGCTGGATCGCCAGCCGCCGCTGGGTAAAACCGACGCGGCCGATGAGCGTTCGCCGACCGAACGCCTGGTGGAGTTTGCCGATTCGGTCAAAGGCTCGGGCATCAAGAAGGAAGAAGACCTGACCTGGCGCGAGCAGCCCGTTGAGGGGCGTTTGTCGCATGCGCTGGTGCACGGCATTACGACCTTTATTGTGGAAGATACGGAAGAGGTCCGCGCAAAAATCGCCGCTGCCGGCGGGCGGCCTATTAACGTCATTGAAGGCCCGCTGATGGACGGCATGAACGTCGTGGGCGATCTGTTTGGCGCAGGCAAGATGTTTTTGCCGCAAGTGGTGAAATCGGCGCGGGTCATGAAGCAGGCCGTGGCGCATCTGGTGCCTTTCATCGAAGAGGAAAAGCGCCAAATCGCGGCAGCCGGCGGGGATGTGCGCGCCAAGGGCAAAATCGTGATTGCCACGGTCAAGGGCGACGTGCACGATATTGGCAAGAACATTGTTACAGTGGTGCTGCAGTGTAATAACTTTGAAGTGGTCAATATGGGCGTCATGGTGCCCTGTGCCCAGATTCTTCAAAAGGCCAAAGACGAGAACGCCGACATTGTCGGACTTTCCGGCCTGATTACGCCCAGCCTCGAAGAGATGGCCTATGTGGCGTCCGAGATGCAGCGCGACGACTATTTCCTGAGCCGGAATATTCCGCTGTTGGTGGGCGGCGCCACGACCAGCCGTGTGCATACGGCCGTGAAAATTGCGCCGCACTACGATGGGCCGGTTATTTATGTGCCGGACGCCAGCCGTTCGGTGGGCGTGGCCACCAACCTGCTGTCGGATCAGGTCGAAACTTACCTGGACGAGGTCAAGGAAGAATACGAACTGGTGCGCACGCGCCACGCCAACCGCAAGGCCACGCCTTTGATGAGCCTGGCCGAGGCCCGGGCCGGAAAGCCGGTTATCGATTGGTCCAACTACACGCCGCCGCGTCCCAAGTTCATTGGCCGCCGTACGTTTAAAAACTACGATTTGTCGGAAGTGGTCAAGTTCCTGGACTGGACGCCTTTCTTCCAGACTTGGAGCTTGTTCGGCCAGTATCCGGCCATTTTGCAGGACAAGGTGGTCGGCGAAGCCGCGCAAAAGGTTTTTGCCGAAGGCCAGGCGATGCTCAAGAAAGTGATCGAAGGGCGCTGGCTGCAAGCCAACGGGGTGGTGGCGTTTTACCCCGCCAATACGGTTAACGATGACGATATCGAGGTGTATCGCGACGAGTCGCGCTCAGAGGTCCTGTTCACCTGGCGCAATGTGCGTCAGCAAACGGTCAAGCGCGAGGGCGTAGACAACAAGTGTCTGGCCGATTACATCGCGCCCAAATCGACGGGTATTATCGATTACATCGGCATGTTTGCGGTGACGGGCGGGCTGGGTATTGAAAAGTACGATAAGCGCTTCCTGGACGATAACGACGATTACTCCAGCATCATGCTCAAATCGATTGCCGACCGCCTGGCGGAAGGGTTTGCCGAATGCCTGCATGCGCGCGTGCGTCAGGATCTTTGGGGCTATGCGCCCGACGAAGGGCTGAGCAATGACGAGATGATCGCTGAAAAATACCAGGGTATTCGTCCGGCGCCGGGGTATCCGGCCTGCCCGGAGCATGTGGTCAAGAAGGAAATGTTCCAGTACCTTGAATGCGACGATATCGATATGCAATTGACCGACAGCTATGCGATGTACCCGGCTTCCAGCGTTTCGGGCTTTTACTTCAGCCATCCGCAATCGCAATACTTTAACGTGGGCAATATCGGCGACGATCAGGTGCAAGACTATGTGCAGCGCAGCGGGCGTACGGAAGAGGATGTGCGCCGCACCCTGGCCAGCTCGTTGCGTTAACGGGTGAGGCAACGTGGCGAAGACTGAGTCGTCCGCCGAAACACCGGCCATTGGCGTGGATGCGCAGGCCAGTTCGGTGCGTCGCCGCGCGCTGGGCGATTTCCTGCGCAGTGTTCGTGCCCGGGTAACGCCGGATAGCGTGGGTTTGCCGCCCGGGCATCGGCGGCGTACGCCGGGCTTGCGCCGGGAAGAGGTGGCGCAGCTCTGCGGCATTAGCGTGACCTGGTACACCTGGATCGAGCAAGGGCGCGATGTTTCGGTGTCGGCCAGTGTGTGGGCCCGGCTGGCCAATGTGTTGCAATTGACGCGGGCTGAGCGCCATTATTTGTTTGAGTTGGCGGAGTGCGCCGACCCGGAGCATTCGCACGATGCCGCCGGTCAGTTGCCGGCCGGCCTGGCGGCCAGCGTTCACAGTATTGTGGTGCCTGCCTATATTCTGGATCGCTGCTGGAATGTATTGGCTCGCAATGAGGCGTTGCTGCGTTTGTTTGGCGGCTGGCCGGATCGGTCTGAACAGCCCAATTTACTGCGCTATATTTTCCTGGACCCGGCGGCTCAGGATTTGGTGGTGGACTGGGAAGCGCGTGCGCGCCGCGTGGTGGCGGAGTTTCGGGCGGATGCGGCAGCTTATGCGGACGAGCCGGATGTGCGCGCGGTAGTGGATGAGCTGCTGCAGTCCAGTGCGCTGTTTGCGCATTGGTGGACGCGCCAGACGGTGGTTGAACGCGAGGGCGGGCGGCGCGAGTTTAAGCATCCGGACCTGGGGGTGCTGTCTTACCAGCAGATTACGTTTCGGCTGGCGATCCGGCCGGATTGCAAGTTGGTGATGTTGTTGACGGATCAAGAGTAAGGGCCGCTTTTGATCAGAGGCTTTGGTGCTCTCCGTTCTTAATACGTATGGGGTTGCGTTGAGTTGCTGCGTTATTGGGTGACTTGCTCGATTCGCGTTGCCTTGTTTTTCACTGTGGTCACTGCCATCGCGTCCTGATCGGATAAGGCAGTATTGACCCGCATCGATATAAAAAACAGAATCGCTTTATCAAAAAATACGATTGGATATGAATCGCTTTGATTCCTATGCTGTTGTGACTCCGGCCTGTATTGGCCGTGAAAAAGGGAGGCATGATGGCCGTTGTGGAATCCAGGGCGCCTATGATCGGGCGAGGTGATTACTATGCAGGCATTTAAGAAGCCCCGTCTGGGCTTTATCGGCCTGGGGCTTATGGGAACGGCGATGACGCAGCGCCTGCTGGAGCAGGGCTGGCCGGTGACGGTCTGGAATCTTGAGCCTGAGCGCATCGCGCCGCTTGTTGCAGCGGGCGCGGTGGCGGCGGCGTCGCCGGCGGCGGTCACGCAGGCCAGCGATATCGTCATCATGTGCGTGTTGCATACGCAGGCTGTGGAAGAGTGCGTGTTGGGGGCCGAAGGAATCGCCCGCAGCGCGAGCGCCGACAAGATCTTGGTGGATACTTCGTCGATCGATCCTCGCCGTACGCGGGAATTGGCGGCCGACCTGCGCCGCAACACGGGCATGCGCTGGGTGGATGCGCCGGTTTCAGGAGGACCGGTGGCGGCGCGCAGTGGAACGCTGGCCATGATGGCGGGGGGCGAGGCGGCCGATGTGGATGCGGTGCGTCCCTTGATGACCGATCTGGCGGCGAATTTTACGCATATGGGTCCGTCGGGCTCAGGGCAGACCGCCAAGATGATTAATCAATTGATTGTCGGTACGGGCTACTTGGTGTTGGCCGAAGCGCTGACTCTGGCGGAGGCGGCAGGGCTTAAAGCCGAGGCCTTGCCGCAGTGCCTGGCCGGAGGCCATGCTGACAGCGTGCTGTTGCAGCAGCAGTATCCGCCTATGCAGGCGCGCAGCTTTGACCCGCCACGCGGGTATTCCCGGCAGTTGCTTAAAGACTTGAAGGCAGTTAGCGCGTATGCCGACGAATTTAAGCTGGCGTTGCCGATGCTCGCAGAGGCGACCCGCCGTTATGAGGATTATGTCGATCAGGGCAACGGCATGACGGATACCACGTCCATTGTGAATACGTATCGGCGTCGCGACTGAAAACTGTTGCAGCCATCATTCTTTCAGATTCACCCGCATTGAGGTGCCCGGCACTTCTTTTTATACCTAAAAATACACGGAGACTGTCATGAAACTAAATCAATTGCTTGTTCGCACCGCCATCGCCACGGGACTGGCGTTTGCGACGCTGGTGGCGCAGGCCAGCACGCTGGACGATATTCGCGCGGCCAAGAAAGTGCGCATTTCGGTGGATTTGGCGAATCCGCCATCGGGCATGACGGACGCCAAAATGAATCCTGTGGGTTCAGACGTTGAGGTGGCGGCTTTGCTGGCAAAGGATCTGGGGGCCGAACTGGAAATCGTGGCGACCACGGGTCCGACCCGCATTCCCAACGTGCAGGCCCGCAAGGCCGATTTGATTATTTCGACGTTGGCCTTTACGCCCGAGCGCGCCAAGGTGGTCGATTACTCGCTTCCCTATGCCGGGCAAATTTCGCTGGTCGGCGGACTTAAAAGTCTGAATATCAAGACGCTGGATGACCTGGATGGCAAGACGGTGGCGGTTACACGGGGGACGACGCAGGACGTGGATCTGACCAAAAAAGCCAAAGGCGCGCGGTTGGTGCGCTATGAAGACGACTCGACGCTGATCACCTCGATCGTGACGGGCCAAAACGATTTGGCGGCAACGTCGGGCGCTTTGTTCCAGACGATGGTGGACAAAGCGCCGAATCGGGAGTTGGAGCCCAAGGTGGTGCTGCAGACCTTCGACTTGGGCATCGGCATGCGCAAGAACGAGCCAGAGCTGAAGGAGTGGGTGAATAATTGGGTTCGCACCAATATGAAAAATGGCAAACTCAACGCCATTTTCAAAAAATACCACAATGCGGACATTCCCGAGAGCGTGGTGAAGCAGTCGGACTAGCTTTTTTGATGCGCCATGAAAATTTCCGTCAGGCATTCCAGGAAGCCTTTCATGGCGGGCGACTGGTCTTTTCGTTTTGGAGTGATAAGGCCCAGCTGCGCCATGGGCAGGGGCAGGGCCACCGGAAAGATCTTCAGGATTCCGTACGTGGCGTAGTGCTGGGCCACGGCCAGCGGTACGACCGATACCATATCGCTGGCTTCCATCAGCGAGGTGGTCGCCAGGATGGACGAGGTTTCGATAATGTCCAGGGAGGTGACCAGTTGCGCGCCGCGCAAAGCGGCTTCAACACGGCGGCGCATGGGGCTGCCCGAGGGGTGCAGGATCCACGTCTCGTTGACCAGATCGCTGACGCCAAGCCTGGCGCGTTGAAATAGCGGGTGCCCGGGCCGGGCCACAATGCTCATGGCCTCGCCTTCCAGGAAGGTAATGTCGAAGTCATCGCTTTGATAGTGATCGGGCAGGCGGCCGAGCACGACATCCAGATCGCCACGCAGCAGTCCGGGCAAGAGCATATCGCTGGTGCCGACCTGAATGGACAGGTGCACGTTGGGGTTGTCGCCTTTGAAGCGGGAAATGGTTTGCGTGAGGATGGCCGGTACGCCGCCCATGACGCTGCCGATACGCACCAGGCCCAGCGCGCCCTGGGCCAACGCCTTCATTTCATCGCCTGCGCGGTCAAAGTCATGCAGAACGCCGCGGGCGTAGCGGATCATGACTTCGCCATAGGCCGTGGGTCGCATGCCGCGCGCGTGGCGTTCAAACAAACTATGGCCGAGCCCGTCTTCCAGCTGCCGCAGCAAGGCCGTGGCGGCGGGTTGAGTGGTGTGGATGGCGGCGGCGGCCCGATGCAGATTGCGGTGTTCGTCCAGTGCCGTCAGCAGCATGATTTGGCGGCTTTTGAATCGTAGCTGGCGAAACAGGTGGTGAGGAATGCTGTCGGTCGCCATGGCGCCTGCCTTATGGAAGAACAGAGTGATACTAAAAATAGAATCGAATTATAACAAACAACGATTGGATTCATATCGCTAATGTTCTTAAGCTTCTGATTGGCCTTAGTCTCGATTCTTAATTTTCAACGAAGCAAAACACGATGACCACTACGATTACCAACTTGGCTGTGCGCGATATCCGCTTTCCTACTTCACGTACGCTGGACGGCTCGGATGCCATGAACTCCGCGCCCGACTATTCCGCGACGTATGTGGTGCTGGAAACCGATACGCCTAATCATCTGGAAGGCCACGGACTGACCTTCACCATTGGTCGCGGCAACGAGGTATGCGTTGCCGCGGTCAACTCGCTGGCGTCGTTCGTGGTCGGGCGCACGCTCGAGGACATCACGTCGGACATGGGGGCTTTCTGGCGCCACATCACCACCGGCGACAGCCAGTTGCGCTGGTTGGGGCCGGACAAAGGCGTGATGCATCTGGCCACCGCCGCCATTGTGAACGCGGTGTGGGATTTATGGGCCAAAACCGAAGGCAAGCCGGTCTGGAAGCTGTTGGTCGACATGTCCCCTGAGCAGCTCGTGAAATGCCTGGACTTCCGCTTTGTGACCGACGCCCTGACACCTGAAGAAGCGCTTGCCATCTTGCGTCGTAATGTATCGACTAAAGCGATACGTGAAAAAGAGATGCTGGAAAACGGCTATCCGGCTTACACCACCTCGGCGGGTTGGCTGGGCTATTCGGAAGAAAAAGTGCGTCGCCTGGCGCGCGAAGGCGTGGCGGAAGGCTGGACGTACTTCAAGCAGAAAGTGGGCGGGGATATCGAGGAAGACATTCGCCGCGCGGCGATCCTGCGCGAAGAAATCGGCTGGGATCGCAAGTTGATGATGGACGCCAACCAAGTGTGGGATGTGGACGAGTCCGTCGCCAATATGCGTCGTCTGGCCGAGTTCGATCCCTGGTGGATCGAAGAGCCCACCAGCCCCGACGACATCCTGGGGCATGCCTCGATTCGCCGGCGCATTGCGCCCATTGGCGTGGCCACCGGCGAGCATTGCCATAACCGGGTCATGTTCAAACAGTTGCTGCAGGCCGGAGCCATCGATTTTTGCCAGGTCGACTCGGCGCGCCTGGGCGGTTTGAACGAGGTGATCATTGTGGTGCTGATGGCGGCCAAGTTCGGCGTGCCGGTGTGCCCGCATGCCGGCGGCGTGGGCCTGTGCGAGTACGTGCAGAACATTTCGCTGTTCGATTACATTGCCGTATCGGCCTCGCTGGAAAATCGCGTGCTAGAGTATGTGGATCATTTGCATGAGCACTTCCTCGATCCGGTCGTGATCCGCAAAGGCCATTACATGCCGCCGCAGCGTCCGGGCTACAGCATAGAAATGCATGCGCAAACACTGGAGCGCTTTCAGTACCCTGATGGCGAGGCCTGGACCGAGGACAGTCCCACACAAGAGGCTTAGAACCATGTCAGCATTGACAGAGCAAAAAGGCAAGGCGTCGGCCGCCGCCCATCACGCGGCAGATCCGCAGTCCTGGTTGCCTGACGACGGGCTGGCCGGCACCTTGGTAGGCCGCGCCTGGATTCCGGGTGCAATCGCCGGGCCGTCGGTGATAGTTCTGCGCGACGATGGCGTGTACGACCTGTCGGCCCATGTCCCCACCATGAGCGATTTGCTCGATGCAGCCGACCCGGCTGCGCTGGTTCGCGCCATGGCCGGTCGCCGTGTGGGCGATGTGCACGAGCCGCTGCAAAACTCTGCCCTGGGCGCGCCGGCCGGGGACACCTTACGTCTGCTGGCGCCGTGCGACCTGCAGGTCGTCAAGGCGGCGGGTGTGACGTTCGCCGCCAGCTTGCTCGAACGGGTGATCGAAGAGCAGGCCATGGGCGACGCCGCGCAGGCGGCTAACGTCCGCCAGCAGGTTGTGGCGCTGATCGGCGATAACCTGGGTGCGATCAAGCCCGGTTCAGATCAAGCCAAACACCTGAAGGAACTGCTGATCCAAAAGGGACTCTGGTCCCAATACCTCGAGGTCGGCATCGGCCCCGACGCCGAAGTGTTTACCAAGGCGCCGGTACTCTCCAGCGTTGGCGCGGGCGCGCAAATCGGGATTCATCCCGGCTCGGTCTGGAACAACCCTGAGCCCGAGATCGTGCTGGCGGTGAACAGCCGAGGCGAGACGGTGGGGGCCAGCCTGGGCAACGATGTGAATCTGCGCGATTTCGAAGGCCGCAGTGCGTTGTTATTAGGCAAGGCCAAGGACAATAATGCTTCGTGCTCCATCGGGCCGTTTATACGCCTGTTCGACGCCAGCTTTTCCATCGACGACGTGCGTCGCTGCACGGTTAACCTGCGTGTCGATGGCCCCGATGGCTTCGAGTTGCTGGGCAGCAGCTCCATGGCGCAAATCAGCCGCGACCCCTTGGACCTGGTCGCCCAGGCCATGGGGGCTTATCATCAGTATCCGGATGGCATGATGCTATTCTTGGGAACGTTGTACGCGCCTACGCAAGACCGGGCCCAGCCAGGAAGCGGGTTCACCCATAAATTGGGTGACGTGGTGCATATCTCGAGTGCGCAGTTGGGCAGTCTGGTTAACGAGGTGAACTTCTGCGACCACATTGCACCGTGGACTTTCGGCTTGCGTGAATTCTTTACCAACCTTTCGGCCCGGGGAATCCTGGCACGACCTACTCACTCATGAGTGCATAATGACTACATCCAAAAAACCGAATCTTGCCGTTGTACTTGGCGACCCGGCCGGCATTGGCCCGGAACTCATCGCTAAGCTGTTGGCTGACCCTTCTAACGGCGAAAAAGCCGGTTTGCTGGTCATTGGCGATAAAGAGGTGTTTGAGCAAGGCCTGCGCATAGCGGGCTGCACAGTCGATTACGAGCAGGCCACGTCATTTGAAGAGGCGGACCTGGCTTGCGGCAAGCCCGTGCTGGTGGATTTTCGCGGCGCCACCGAAGGGGCGTTTGAGCGCAGCGTCTCCACCGTCAAAGGCGGGCGCTATTGCCTGGACACGCTCAGGATGGCGCTGGACGCCACGTTGGGCGGCTATACCGACGGGGTGCTGTTCGCGCCCTTGAACAAGAATTCCATGCATCAGGCCGGGATGCACACCAACGACGAGATGCACTGGTTTGTCGAGCAACTTGGGTTTGACGGCCCCATTTGCGAATTTAACGTCATGGACGGCTTGTGGACCTCGCGCGTAACCTCCCATGTGGCGCATCGCGAGGTGGCGGACTTGATTACGCAAGAGCGCGTCATCGAGGCGATTCGCCTGGTCGATACCGAACTGCGCCGCACGGGCGTGGCTGCGCCGCGCATCGCGGTGTGCGGCTTGAATCCGCATAATGGCGATAACGGCTCATTTGGCCGCGAGGAAATCGACATCATTGCGCCGGCGATTGCCACTGCCGTGGCGCAAGGCTTGCCTGTCGAGGGCCCATTTCCCGCCGATACCGTTTTCCTGAAAGTGCAGGGCGATCGGCGCGAGTACGATGCGATCGTCACCATGTATCACGATCAGGGCCAGATCGCCATGAAGCTCATGGGATTCTCGCGCGGCATTACGGTTCAGGGCGGCTTGCCGATTCCCATCCTGACCCCCGCGCACGGCACGGCGTTCGACATTGCCGGCCAGGGCGTGGCCAATGTCAGCGCCACGCAGCAAGCGTTTGAACTGGCTTGCCGCATGGCGACGGAGCGCATGAATCGGGCGGTTGCCGCTTAATTTGCGACACCGAACCGATTCAACCGCCTTGTCGCGCCTTGAATTTCGCACCGGCGAACATGGCCAGCAGCACCAGGGCCGTCGAGATGACGATCATGATGATGCCCAGGGCAGAGAGCTTGCCCCATAGTCCGTCGTCGGCGAAGCTGAGGATTTGAACCGCCAGTACCTCACTGCCCGGCCTGGAAAGCACGACTGACACCGTAAGCTCGCGTACAAACATGGTGGCCATGAGTATCCAGGCCGAGACGATGCCGGGAATCAGCAACGGGATGATGATGCGGCGCAGGGTCGTCAGGGCGCTTGCTCCGCACACCTGGGACGACTCTTCCAGGTGGGCGTGCACCTGAACAAAGGCGCTGGCCAGGGGCCTGATGCCATAGGGCAGATACGCGGCGATATAGGCCAGCAGCAGCGCGGTCAGCGTGGCGTAAAGAGGCGTTTGCACGAAGAACCACATGAAGCCGATGCCGATGACGATGCCGGGAAACGAGAAGGACAGGAAGCTGAGCGATTCGAGCAGGCCCGAAGCCCGCGTCCGTATCTTGACGATGACGTAGGCGATGAACACCGAAAGCAGCACGCCGAGCGTGGCGCCGACAACGGTCAGGAATAAGGTATTTTTCAGCGCCAGCAACGAGATGGGGTCTTCCAGGACTTCAATCCAGTGCTTCCAGCTCATGAGCGAAAAAGCCCGCGCGCTGGGGACCATGGAATACGGCACCAGCGATGTATACAGCAACACGGCCACCGGCAGCACGATCATCACGAAAGAAAGCACGCCGATGACGATGAACAAAGGCGTCCTGGCGCGTTTGAGTTCGATCAGGGTGGGGCGGTAGCCGCGTCCCGAGATCGTCACATATTTGCCGCTCTCCGAGGTCAGGGCGCGGTAAAGAACAATCAGCCCTATCGAGGCCGCCAGAACGCTCATCCCTAGGGCGGCCGCCTTGCCGTAATCGGGAGCGGAACCGGTGGCGATCATCTGGTACAGATAGGTCGCCAACACTTCAACCCGGCCCGGCATGCCCAGCACTTGCGGTACGGCATACGAGGCCAGGCTGCGCACGATGCCCAGGATGAAGGCGGCAAGGATGGCCGGCCGCAGCACCGGCAGGGTAATACGCAGCAGCGTGCGCCACAGGCTTGCGCCGAAAACCTTGGACGACTCTTCAAGCGCGACGTCGAACGAGGCCATGGCCGGGGCGATGATGAGGTAGGCGATGGGCATATTCAACAGTCCTTCGACCAGGATCATGCCCCAGAGCGAATAGATGTTGAACGGCGCATTTTCCAGCGAGAACAGGTTCATCAGCATGGTGTTGATCATGCCGTTGGACGGGTTCAGCAGCAAGGCCCAGCTGACCGAGAACAGGAGGTGCGGAATCATCATCGGAACGATGGACAGCACCGTGAATAGCGGTTTGAACGGAATGTTCGTTCTGGTGTTCAGGTAGGCCAGAAACAGTGCCAGCACGGTCGCGAAGACCGACGAGCCCAGCACGAAAATAACCGTGTTGACGGTGACGTCAAGCAGCGTGGGATCGGTGTAGGCGGCAACGTATTTGCCAAAGGTAAATGTTCCGAGCCCGGTCAGGCTCTCGGTAAAGCTGCCAATAAGCAGCATCACGACCGGGCAAAGCGTCAGAAACCCGACGATGACGATGAGCGACCAGGTCAGCTTCGACCGCGAGGCGTTCATGTTTTCCCCTTTATGCGGAGACGAGCAGACAATGAGCGGGGTCCAGACTGAACGTAACCGGGTCGCCCTCGTTCACTTTTATATCCGGGTCTATCCTGGCCAGCAGGCGCTCGTTGCCTACGCTGATTTGCGCCTCGTACACCTCGCCGATGAATTCCAGGGATTCGACGCGGCCATGCAACACGTTGGGGCCAGTGCCGTGATTCTGGGCGCCAATGCGAATGAACTCGGGCCGGATGCACAGCGTGGCGCTGTCGCCGACGGCTAAGCCGCGCTGCACGCAGGTGATGGCGCCCAGCCCCGAGTCGACGGTGGTCAACTCGCCGTCCTGGTTCTGCACCGTTGCCTCGATAAGGTTTGCCCGCCCGATGAAGTCCGCGACGAAGCGGTGGTCGGCATCGAAGTAGATTTTTTGCGGGGAGCCGATCTCAACGATTTTTCCTGCTCGCATGACCGCGATGGAATCTGACAAGGCCAGGGCCTCGACTCGGTCATGGGTGACGTAAATCCCCGTGATCTTGAGCGCGCCCAGAAACGTCTTGAGTTCTTTACGTGTTTCTTCGCGCAGCTTGGCGTCCAGGTTGCTTAGGGGCTCGTCGAAGAGGATGACCTTGGGTTCGGCCACCAGGGCGCGAGCCAGGGCGACCCGTTGCTGCTGGCCGCCCGAAAGCTTGGTGGCCGAACGGTTTTCCACGCCTTCAAGCTGGACGAAGCGCAGCGTTTTGGCCACTTTTTCACGAATGGCCTCTTTGCGCTCGCCGCGAATCTGCAGCGGGTAGGCGACATTATCGAAAACGCTCATGTGGGGCCAGATGGCATAGGTTTGAAAAACCATGCCCAGCCCGCGCTTCTCGGTCGGGACCGCAATGCCTTTGGCCTTTGACCATACGACTTCGCCGCCGATGCGAATTTCGCCTTCGTCGGGGGTTTCCAGTCCGACAATGCAGCGCAGCAAAGTGGTTTTGCCGCAGCCGCTCGGGCCCAACAGCGTGAAAATTTCGTTAGCGGGAATGGTCAGGTTGATGTTGTCGAGCGCCTTGACCGTTTTTCCCTCGGATTGATAATGTTTGCTCAGCCCTTCGATCTGTATTTCCATCGTCTTATTTGGCGGCGAAAATCTGGTTGAATTCACGTCCCCATTTCTGGATTTCATCGTCGGAAAGATCGCGCACTGCCATGACTTTGGCCTTGTCGATGCCGGCAATCGGCGGGAATACGCCCGGAGCCAACACATATTCGCCCACATCGTCGGCCAGCATGCCCATGGCTTTCTTCGACAGCCAGTAATCGATAAAGGCGCGTGCGGCGTCGGGGTGCGGGGCCTTGGAGGTAATGGCAATGGCGCGGGAGGTGCCAAGCAAAGGCTGGCCGGTTTGCGGCGCCCACTCGAGCGGCGCAGGCGCCTTGGTCTTGATGTATTTGGGCATGGAGATGCCGATGAGCTTTTCGCCGCTTTCCACCGGAGCCGGCGTGGGCCCGAAAGACGCCACGAACATGGGCTGGTTGGCGGCCAGCGCCTTGACGAACTGCATCCAGTCGGCTTCGGATTTGAAGACGAGCTCTTTAAGTCCGACCAGCCACGAGATGGTTGAGGCGTGTGTGGCCGGGTCGGCCATGACAATTTTGTTCTTCCATTTTGGGTCGGCCAGGTCTTCGTAGCGCTGCGGCGCATCGGCTGTTTTTACGTGATCCTTGTTGTAAAGGTAGGACACGTACTCGATGCCGAACAGGGTAATAGAGTCGTCTTCGGTGGCCCAGTCCGGGTAGCCTGCCGCAGCGGGCGAGCGGTATGGCGCCAGCACCCCTTTTTCTTTAAGGAGCTCCAGCATGGGCCGGGGTGCCTGAATGACGTCGGCTTGCAGCTTGCCCGCATCGAATTCGGTAAGAATCGTTGGCAGGAACTTGGTGCTGGAGGTGCGCGTGTATTCGCCTTTGACGCCGGTATCCGCTTCGAACGCCTTCATGATGGGCGAGACGGAGGTGATGTTGGCATAGAAAGCCGCTTTGCCTTGTGCGCGGGCTTTGGCGAGCGAAGCGCCCTCGGCGGCAAATGCCGACGGAATGGCGCTTGGCAATCCCGCCAGGCCTGCCGCGCCGGCCAACTTCAGAAAAACTCGACGATCGATTGCATTCATAATACGGCACCCTCCTTGAAGTCTCTCGTATGGCGCACGTGCAAGCACGCCTCTTTTTTGTCGAATGTAGTCGTTCGGCGTTATATTTTCAAGGCATATAAAACGAAGCCATATGAAAAGGATAGCAATGCAATACCGTAAATTAGGTCACACCGATGTGCAGGTCAGCTTGATAGGCTTGGGCACCATGACATGGGGGCAGCAAAATACCGAGGCTGACGCGCATGCCCAGATTGACTACGCACTGGAACAGGGCGTCAATCTGATTGATACGGCTGAAATGTATCCTGTGCCGCCCAAGCCTGAAACTCAGGGCCGCACTGAGGTCTATATCGGTTCCTGGCTGGCCAAGAACAAAGCCCGTGACCGCATCGTGTTGACCAGTAAAATCGCCGGTCCTGCACGCCAGCCGCATAATCCAAGGTATATACGCGGAGAAGCCAATCAATTCGATCGCCCCAATTTGATCGCTGCGGTTGAAAGCAGCTTGAAGCGCCTGCAGACCGACTACATCGACCTGTATCAATTGCACTGGCCGGACCGCAACACCACCACGTTCGGCCGCCTGAACTATCCCTGGCTGGAAGACACGACGACGGTACCTATTCTGGAGACGCTGCAGGCGCTGGCCGAGCTGGTCCAGCAAGGCAAGATCCGTTATATCGGCGTTTCCAACGAAACCCCGTGGGGTGTCGCCCAGTTCCTGGCCGCCGCTGAGCACCTGAATTTGCCGCGCATTGTGTCGGTTCAGAATCCTTATAGCTTGGTTAATCGCACGTTTGAAATGGGCTTGTCGGAATTCAGTCATCGCAGCGGCGTAGGTTTGCTGGCCTACTCGCCCCTGGCGTTTGGCTGGCTCAGCGGCAAGTATGAAAACGGGGCGCGGCCGGCCGGAGCGCGTATCACCGAGTTCGAACGTTTTGCGCGGTACTCCAAGCCTCAGGCGATCACCGCAACCAGCGCCTATGTCGCCTTGGCGCGCAAACACGGCTTGTCACCCGCCCAAATGGCCTTGGCCTTTGTGAATTCACGTCCATTCCTTACCAGCAATCTGGTGGGGGCAACATCGTTGGAACAACTGAAAGAAAACATCGACAGCGTGAACGTGGTGTTAAGCGACGATGTCCTGGAGGAAATTGAAAGGATTGCCATGCAGTACCCGAATCCCGCGCCGTAGCGCTTCGTGGTGCAGCGAGCGGCAAGCTTGGCGCAAGCAACCATCCTCCTTTAACTTCCTGGAAGGTTGCTGCGCGTTCTGCCGCGTGTAATTTAATTAAAGCGCTTTGCTCAAAGTTATCAGATAACCTGATATATTGTTGGTATGCGTATTTCCTCACCTACCTTGACCGATCGTGTCGCCGACGTGCTGATGCGCCGCATTACCCAGGGCGCCTACCCTGTCGGGACGAAGTTGCCTTCCGGCCGTTTGTTGGCGCAGGAGTTCGATGTCAGCGCCGCCGTCATTCGTGAAGCGACCGAGCGTTTGCGCACGAAGGGGCTGATTAAAAGTCGGCAGGGTGCGGGCTGCCTGGTACTGACCGACTCGCTCAAAGAAGGCTTCCTGATGGCGATGCCGGGCGCGATCGACAAGCCCGCCCTGGGGCATATCTACGAGCTGCGCTTCGAGATCGAGGGCGGGGCGGCCGCCTTGGCGGCCATTCGTGCCAAGGCGCACGATATTGAATTGATGGAGCAGATTCTGGCATCGCTGGAAAAAGCCTTGCTCGTTCCGCACAAGGCCCTGGAATGGGATCTGCAGTTTCACCGGGCGCTGGCAACGGCCACACATAATCCGCATTACGAACAGTTGCTCACGTATTTGACCGGGCAGTGGCGCCATAGCGTGAAGATTGCCCGGGAGCACACCTTGGCTATCGATCAGGCGGCGGGGGCCGCGGCCAAGGGGAACGATGCCTCGCTGCTGAAGCGGGTCCACGGCGAGCATCTGGCCGTTCTGAAGGCCATTAAAAAGCGTGACCCGGCCCTGGCGCGCCTGAAGGCCCAGGCGCATTTGCGAAATGCCTGCGAACGGCTGGGGCTTGATACCTCGTCATTTCATTAATTTCATAACCTATTAATCAATAAACACTATGTCATCTTTTCTAGAGCAATTAGTTCAATGTTTGGGCAAGGATGTGGTCCAGACGGAGGCCGCCGAGATCTCGTCGTGGCTATCGGATTGGCGCGGCGTATACACCGGCCAGGCCCAGGCGGTGGTGCGGCCGACGTCCACCCGGCAAGTCGCCGACTGCTTGCGCCTGTGCAACGAACACAAAGTGCCGGTGGTGCCGCGTGGCGGAAATACCGGTTTGTGCGGGGGCGCTACCCCCGATGCCTCGCCCGCCAACGTTGTCTTGTCGCTGGATCGCATGAATCAATTGCGCTCCATCGACACCATTGCCAATACGCTGGTGGCCGATGCCGGGTGCATACTGGGTAATTTGCGTCGCGCCGCAGCCGAAGCGGGGCGCTTGCTGCCCTTAAGCCTGGCGGCCGAGGACTCGTCGCAAATCGGCGGAAACGTGGCCACGAACGCGGGCGGCGTCAACGTGGTCCGGTATGGCATGGCGCGCGACCTGGTATTGGGCATTGAAGCGGTTTTGCCGGACGGCACGATTTTCAATGGCTTGCAGACCTTGCGCAAGGACAATACCGGGTACGATTTAAAGCAATTGTTCATCGGGTCGGAAGGGACGCTGGGGGTGATTACCGGCGTGGCCTTAAAACTGCATGCACCCACGCATGTGCGTTCGGTTGTCCTGGCCGCGGTGGCATCCGCACAGCAGGCGCTCGAGTTGTTCCGGCTGGTTTTTGGCGCTTGCGGTCCGCGTCTGCAGGCTTTTGAGTTCTTTACCGACGGCTGCCTGGACCTGGTCTTGGCGAACGTCGATGGCATGCAGCAGCCCTTCGAGCAACGGCATCCGGCCTATGTCTTGATTGAGCTGGCCGATACCGCTAATGAACAGGGCCTGGAGCAATTGCTGGAAGAGGTGATCGGCCAGGCACTGGAGCAGGATCTTTGCCAGGACGCCGTGGTGTCGGCGTCGCTCGCGCAACTGCAGGCACTTTGGCGGCTGCGTGAAGAAATTTCAGAAGCCCAGCGCGCTGACGGCCCGCACTTGAAGCACGATATCTCCCTGCCGATCGAACAGATTCCCGCCTTCATGCAGTCGGCGCCCGAGCGCCTGAAACAGGTGTCCGGCGACTGCCGTTTATTTGTATTCGGCCATTTTGGCGACGGGAATCTGCATTACAACGTCTCGCGCCCACTGGGTGCGGATAAAGCCTGGGCCCACGACTGGGAAGAGCGCATTGCCAGAGTCATCTTTGACGAGGTCATGTCTTACGGCGGCAGCATCAGCGCCGAACACGGCATCGGTCAGTTGAAACGCAGCGAATTTTATCGTCATAAAGACCCATTGCAGCTTGCCCTGATGGCGCAGATCAAACAGATGTTCGACCCCAACGGCATCATGAATCCGGGCAAGTTGTTATAAACCCTATTGGGTGGCGAAGGTGGTTCAGTATTGCGCCACCACTTCCCGCACCATGCCGGCAAACACATCGGTCAGGCGCGACGGCGCCCGTTGGGGTGGGTAGGCCAGATACATATTTACCGGGATCCTGGGATAAAACGGCAGGATATGTAATTGTTCCGCAAACACATCGGCGATGTATTCGTTCACGAAACCTACCCCATTGATGCGCGCCGCCATCGAGCATATGGTCGATGAATAGGTGGTTTCAGTTTGGGCTGATGGTTCGATCCGGTGCTGCGCCATCAGTCCGTGTAATGAAATGGCCAGCTCATCATCGGCGTTCAAGGTCAGCAACTGAACGCCATGCAGGTCCTGCACATGGATTTTTTTCTTTTTGGCCAGAGGATGGTTTCGGTGGGTGACGCAGACGGCATGGCTTTGGTGAATTCGCTCTTCATCAAATGACTTGTCGTTCAAGGCCGAGGTGCTAAGCGCCAGGTCGAACAGGCCGTGCAGCAGGCCGTCGCGTAAGTAGTGGCTGCCCAGCGTTTGTATGTTGATCCTGACATCCGGGTATTGCGCTTCGAACGTGCTGAGGGCTGCCGGTACGATGCCCAGGCCCAGCGAGGGTGTGCACCCGATTCGCAGGCTGCCGCTGCCCGACTGGCGCAAGCTGCCTATTTTGGCTTCGATGCGTTCCAGCCCCAGAAAGTGGCGCTGTATGGTGTCGAAGAGTTCATGCGCCTCGGCGGTGGGCCTTAGCCGGCCATGCTGCATATCGAATAGCCGGATGCCTGCCGCTGCCTGGATCTGGCTGAGCGCGCGACTGACCGATGGCTGCGTGGTGTGCAGCATGCGCGCGGCGCCTGTCGTGGTGCCGGTCAGCATGACGGCCCGGAACGTTTCTATTTGCTTGAAATTAAGGGGGCGGCTCATTTCGATAAGGGGTAGTAGGGGATGACGATAGGTATACCATTTTTGCATATTGTCTGTGCAAAATAGCATTTTATCGAATTGCCTATCGTCCTTACACTATGTTCAAGTCTGGCAGTATGTTGGCCGGACCACGCACTTTTTCTCTTACGTCATCGTGAAAGGTAGGCCAATGAAATTATTATCAAAATGGGTCGAGACAACCCGCGTGGCAGCCGTTGCCGTTGCCGTGTCCCTGTGCGCCGTTGCGCCGTATGCCATCGCCCAGGAAGACTATCCTTCCAAGCCCATCCGTATCGTCGTGCCTTTCACGGCAGGCGGCAGTTCGGACATTCAGGGCCGGCTTATTGCCGATTACCTGGGCAAGCTTTATAACAAGTCGGTCGTGGTCGAGAACAAGCCGGGTGCCGGCGGACACATTGGCGGTCGATACGTGGCCGATTCCGGCCCGGATGGCTACACCTTGTTGCTGGGTTCCATCGGGCTGCATGCAACGTATGGCGTCTATCCCTCCTTGAGCTATAAGCCAGGCGCCGACCTGAAGCCCATCACCATTGTTGCCCAGATGCCGCACGTCGTCGTCGCTCCGCCCAGCCTGCCTGCCAATACCCTTGGCGAGTTGACCGCGCTGGCCAAAGCCAAGCCCGGCACGGTTTATTTCGGTTCGGCGGGGGTCGGCTCGTCGGTCCACATGATTGGCGAACTCTACAAGATGGAGTCCGGTGCGCCTATTGTTCACGTTCCTTATAAAGGCAGTTCCGCCGCGCTGAACGACCTGATGGGCGAGCAGATTCAACTGCTGTTCGAAAACGTTCCGACGGTGATTTCGTCGGTGCAGGCCGGCAGGCTCAAGGCGCTGGCCATTACCGGCGATACACGCGCACCCCAGTTGCCCGATGTGCCAACGGCGAAAGAAGCCGGCTTGCCCGGCCTGGAAGTGATGTCGTTCACCACGCTGGTCGCGAGCAGCGATGTGCCCGACGCCTTGGTGGAAAAAATCAATAAAGACTTGCAGAAGGTCTATGCCAATCCTGAGTTTCGCAAGGGCCTGGAAAAGCTGGGCATGACGCCCGTGGGCAACTCGCCAGCCGAAGCCAAGACCTATATCGACAAAGAAAAAGCCCGCTGGGATAACGTTATTGCAACCGCCAAGATTGCTGTAGGATCGTAAGAAACATGAATGCTGCTTTGTACCCTTTATGCCGTCGGCTTGGCGGTGATGACACCCATCACTTCTTTGGTTATTACAACAAGACCACCTGGGATCGCAGCAACCAGCGCGTTCTCGCGCTGCAGGTGCCCGCCATGGACGCACGCCTGCACCCGGAGCTTGAGGCCGAGGTCGGTTATTTCGATACAGCGAATGGCGATACGTTTCATGTCGTGGACACGACCCGCGCCTGGAACTGGCAGATGGGAACGCAGTTGCAGTGGGTCGACGGCATCTCGGACTCGAAGATCATCTACAACACTCGCACGAACGATAGCGGCGCCGTCTACCCGGGGTTCGGCAGCCGTATTCGCGACATCCACAGTGCGCAGGTCCATGATTTGCCGCTGCCGATTTATGTGGTGGCGCCTAACGGAAAATACGGCCTGAGCATCGATTACCGTCGCCTTTATATTACCCATGAGACCATCGGCTACAGCGAGCATGGCGGGCCGTTCCAGCTGGACCTTTGTCCGGCCAGCGACGGCATTCGCATCATGGACCTGGAAACCGGTGCGCATCGCATGCTGGTGAGCTATGACGCGCTTAAGCAGTTTCATCACCGCGCATCGATGGACAAGGCCATACATTGGGTCAGCCACATCGAGATCAACCCGGCCTCGTCGCGCATCCTGTTCCTGCACCGCTGGACCGAGCGGGTCGAGGATGAAACCTGCTTCCTGCATCGCCTGATCACGATCAATCCGGACGGCTCCGACATGCGCCTGCTGGAGTGCTCGGATCATCCTTTGCCGCAATTGGCCGACGATTTCGATCCCAACGCCGTCGGTACGTTCGACTACGAAAAGTCGGAGTATCAGATTTCCCACCCGCTTTGGTGCGACGACGATCGCATTATCGTCTGGGGGCCGCATGCCGGTTCCATTCATTACCACCTGTACGAAGACCGTGACGGGGGCGAGGTGAAGGTGGTCGGCAAGGACATCCTGACCGAAAACGGCCACATGAGCTTTTCGCCGACCGACAAGCAATGGCTGCTCAGCGATACGTATCCGGATTCGACCACGCATGAGCGGATCCTTTTCCTGTTCAATGTCGTCGACAACAGGAAGGTCGATTTAGGCAGTTTTTATGCCGACCCCGACCTGAAAAAGGAAAATCGCTGCGACCTGCATCCGCGCTGGAATCGTGATGGCTCCAAGGTTTGCATTGACTCCGTCCATGAGAACCAGCGGCAGATGTATGAAATCGATGTGTCGGCGATTTTGGGCGGTTGATAAAATGGTTTGATCGTCGCTTATCTGACGTTGGATGTGTGGGCTAAATAGTCATTTTTTGAATGATTCTTTAGCCCTTTTTTGATCTGAACAGTGACCCTGAGCCGGTTACAGGTAGCAAGAAGGCCCTATAAACGCTCAAGTACGGGTACGTACATGCCCCGCAAGAAGGTACGGATGGGTTGAGCTATGCGGCCTTTCCTTTCCCACAGCGAAACAGTCTGTTCGGTGCTGCCGATTAATGCCGATTAATTCAGCAAGACGATTTTGGGATAGCCCTGTTTCTTTGCCGCGTATGTGTTGGACGGGAGGGTGCCTTCGTATCCATGCACTAGTCGACTCGGCATGGTTCTCTGGGACTCATTTCGCCGCCGCCAGCCCCGAAGCGCTGGACCGGCTTCTAGCCATATACCATTCTTGCAGCAGCGTCAGCACGACTGTCAGGCTCATGAAGGTGACCGATGCCCAGAAAATGGAATTGGGGTGGCCGTTGTCCAGCATCCAACCGAACATCACCGGCCCGACTGCGCCGCCTATATTAAAACCGGTGGACACGATGCCAAAGGCTTTCCCTTCGGATCCTGCCGGAGCCGCGGCACGCACCAGCATATCTCGCGATGGAGCGATGACGCCGGTTAAAAAGCCTATCACGCCAAGCATCACGGTGAGCGCAAGCTCATTGAGCGAAGTCATTGCCACGATCGCCGTCAATATGGCCGCCATGCCGAAGGCCGCGGCGGCCACCAGGCCATGCCGTTTCGTGCGGTCCGCCAGCACGCCGCCCGAAAGCACGCCAAAGGCGCTGGCAAACAAGAACGCGGTCAGGGCCGTATTGGCCCATGGAAGGGTCACTTCTTGCCCTTGCACAAAGGCGGCTACCGAGAACTTTTCGATGGCGCTAGTGCTCAGGCTAAGAAGGACGAACAGCAGCGTGAGCACGCCAATCATGGGTGTGAAAATCGATAGGCCGCGCGATTTGATGAGCGGTTTATCGGGGTTGGCCGCCACGCGCGTCTGCACGACTTTCGAGATGCCGGAGCCGGGTATGAGGAGCACGGCGACGGCCACGAATCCGACCAGGGCTGTGGCCACGAATGCCATTTGAGGGTTGCTTAGTGCGGCGACCCCCAGCAGGAAGGCGGGTGCAACGGCGGCGCCTAGAAACCCTGAAAAGGTATGTATTGAGAATGCCCTGCCAATCCGGCCCGGATCAACGCCTTTGGAGAGCAGTGAGTAGTCGGCAGGGTGGTAAACGCCGTTGGCGAGCCCCGCGAGCCCCATGGCGATGAGCAAACAGGCGTAGTTGGGAAAAAGCGCCACGGCCAGGAAGCTGGCGCTGCCCAGAATAAGACCGGCGAGCAGGACCCGCTTGGGGCCGTAATGGTCGACCGCAAAGCCAAGGGGTGCCTGCACCAGAGCAGAGACGATGTTGAACACGCTAAGCGCAAATCCCAGCTCAATAAACCCGATGTCAAAGAATTGAGGAAGAATGGGCAGCAAGGCGGGCAACGCCATGATGTGCAAATGGCTGACAAAATGCACAAAAGAGACTTGTGGCAGCAAGCCAACGTTGCGAATGGACATAACTTACCTTGTTTGATGCTGATCGGGTCGTGCAGGGCAGGGCCACGGTTGTGACACCTGGGTGGCTTAGAAAACCTCAATAGTAGCTGACGGGCCCGTTTTTTGGTTGGTGTTGGAGAAGGCGGGCTCGATACATATCAGACGAGAGCCATGGTCTCTTGACGTCGAAGGAGGTCGGGGCAGCGCAAGCGACATAAGTTAAGCGCTCGCTTGCGGGGAAACATAAACGAAAAAGGCCTGTCCGTGAGGAAAGGCCTTTGAGTAAATCCAGCTCTCGGTCGAACCCGTGGTTAGGGGTGCGGTTCTGCGGTGAGGGCTGGCTGAGCCGAGTACAGCGCCCGAGTGGCGGGGCGCTGTACTAACGGCGTACTAATTAATCGATTTTAAGATTGTTGGTTTTGACCAGGTCGGTCCAGAGTGCGGTCTGGTCCTGAATGAACGCGGCAAATTCAGCGGAGGTTCCACCGACTGGGGTCAGGCCAAGGCGAGCCAGTTTTTCTGTGACTTGCTCGTTCTTGAGCGTATTTTGAATGGCGGTTTCCAGCTTTTGGACCACGTCGGCGGGTGTGCCGGCGGGAAGGAAGAAGCCATTCCATTCAAGGACGTTGAAGCCGGCCAGGCCGGACTCGGCCACGGTCGGGACGTTCGGCAATTCTTTCATGCGAGTCGACGACGTCACTGCCAGGGCTTTCAATTTACCGCCCGAAATGTAGTTCAGGCTGGAGGCGGCATTGGCGAAGTAGGTGTCGACCTGGCCGCCCATGACGTCAACCAGTGCGGGTGCGCCGCCTTTGTACGGAATGTGCAGAATATCGATGTGGGTGTCTTTCTTGATAAGCTCGCCAATCATTTGCGCAATGCTGCCAGGGCCATAGGAGGCAAAGGTGTATTTCCCAGGGGCTTGTTTGGCGGCTTCGACAAACGACTTAAGGTCGGTAAACGGCGAGCTTGACGCTGCGACCATGATGTTGGGCACGCTCACGGCCTGCGATACCGGGATGAAGTCTTTGGCTGCATCGTACGGCAGTTTGCGCAAAACGGGATTGATGGCAAAGGACGATGCGTCGTAGAGCATCGTGTAGCCATCGGGTTTTGCGCGTGCAACGATGGCTGCGCCAATCGCGCCGCTGGCGCCGGCTTTGTTTTCGATCACAATCGTTTGGCCGAGCTCTTTGCCCAGCCCTTCGGCGATGACGCGAGCGGCATTGTCGGCGCCGCCGCCGGCCGAGAACGGAACGACGAGGGTAATGGGTTGTTCAGGGAATGAGGCCGCTGCTGCATGAGTGCCAAGACCCAGACTGGCCGATACCGCAAACAATCCCGCTAATAATTTCAGATGATTCGATTTCATAATGTTCCTAACTGCTACAAATAAACAACAAGACTAGATTTAAACACGTAATGGTGCATTGCACAGTCAGACTGTTGCAATTGGGTTGACGGGGGCGCCGACCAGGCCGGGCAGATAGATAGGGGCCGCCGTCAACAAAAAGGCATGCCGGTCATGAGCCCTTAGCCAATGTGCCAACGGGGTCAGGTGCCATAGCTCTCCTAAAGGCAAGCCGAGTTTGAAAAGACAATGTTCGTGCAAGGGAAGCATGGGGCCCGATTCACCTTGCAGGCTGTAGTTGCGTCGTTCGACGGCATGATTGTCGGCTGCAATAGCGGCAATTTTGGTGTCGGATATCCAATTCAGCAATTCTTGATCGTTACCGTCTAAAGCGCAGCAACTGCTTTTTAGCCGCTCTTGTTCGTTGGCGGGCAAGCTCAGGGCAAGGTCGGACAGCCCGGTGTGCAAGCACACGATGTCGCCGCGTCGGATCTGTATGTGATCTTTGTCTATGACGTGCATCAGTTCACGAAACGAGATGGTTCGGAACTCGTCGCCGAAATGGAAACGCAGATCAATGAGTACGCCACGGCCTTGTACGCCATGGGTGGCTACGGGGCTGATGGACAGCGCCTCGGCCCCCGCGAAATTATCCGGGTCCAGCTCGCCTTGGCTGTGTACCTGAAAGCCGTTGTAGCCCATAGGCTTTATTTGCCCATCGCGAAAGGCATCGTACAGGGATCCGACGTGGCCTAAAGCGTCCCATTGCGTGGAGTACTGGGGGGAAAGGGTAACGATGTCGTCGCTGATGACGTCAGTGGCCCCCGGCGCATCGTGCGCCAGGGGGTAATTGAATACGAGGGTTCCGTTCTTGTTGGACGGCTTGATAACTGGCGGCTTTCGGCGAGGATTCAACACAGGCTCATGGGGCACAGTCAACGGCAGGCTGAGCGAAAAAGACAGGGCTTCTTTCACTTCCAGATGGGCTGCCCGGCGCTCTGTTTGCCCTAGGTAATTTAAGGTGCCCAACTGATCGTCCGGACCGAAATCGCCCCAGTTGGAACCTTCAGGACGAACCGTCCAGCGTTTGATGTTTTGCATTGTATTGCCTCGAATATCAAAGGCCATTATGCATAATGAAGGGCAAGGCAAGAGGCTCTTCAGGTATCTTTAAAAGATATTTTTACTATCTTTATGGGGAGCTGGTGTGAAGCCAACCCGCGCAGTCTCGACGCGGCAACGTGCGTCGAGACTGCGCGGGGTATTCGTATCAATTACCAGCGGTAGCTCAGTGTCGCCGAGATGTTCCGTTCCTCGCCGTAATAGCAAGCATAGGTGCTGTAGCACGAAGCCACATACTTTTTATCAAATACGTTATTAACGTTTAGCTGTACCTTGGCGCCCTTCATTGCCGGGTTTGCCCGTCCCAAGTCGTAGCGAAGCGACAAGTCGGCAATCGTGACGCCGGGAATCTTGGCTGTGTTCTCGGAGTCAGCCCATAGGCTGGATATATACCGCACGCCGCCGCCAAGATTGACGCCGCTGTCAAAGCCGTAGTTCAACCATAGTGAAGCTTTGTGAGCGGGCGCAAGATAAGGGCTGTTGCCCTTAAGCGCTCCTTTTTTTACCTCCATGTCGGTGTAGGTGTAGCCAGCCAGAGCGGTCAGTTTGGGCGTGAGTTGAGTTTGGGCTTCAAGTTCGATGCCGCGCGATTCAACTTCGCCCAATGGATCGTACTTGAACGTCATGGCATTGTATTGAGCTACGTTTTTCTGCGTAAGCGTATAGATTGCCGCCGAGAGTTGGGTGTCGGTTCCTGGAGGCTGGTAACGAATCCCCACCTCCGTCTGATTGCTCTCTAGTGGCTGAAGCACATTGCCGGCCGTATCGGTAGCGTATGCCATGCTCGGATCGAAACCTTCGCTATAGCTGATATACGGGGCCAAGCCGTTGTCTGCAAGATACACCATTCCGAGACGTGGGCTTACATGCGAACCGGACCACTCGCTTTTAGCGCCCGTTACAGGATTGTAGTCAGATACTTTGGCACGATCGTGGCGCAACCCGGCGGTAAAGCGCCACTTTCCGATTGCCATCTGGTCTTGAATATAAACACCGGTTTGATCTCGGTCGCGGTTGAAGTGCGTGGGTGCAACGAAGCTGCCTGAGTCGTCGTAGCCCGGGTTGACGGTGTTGAGCGTCGTGGCCAGGTATTGATATGAGTTGTAGCCGTTGTTTTCGCTGGTTTGGTAGTCGATGCCGAAGAGCAGGTTATGCGTGATCGCCCCGGTCTCTACCGTGCCTGACAAAGCGTTGTCAATATTGTGCGATTTGGATTTTTCCTCTGACCTGGCATAGGAACGATAGACGGAGTCGGAATCCGCAGCGACCCAGCCGTACTGAGAAAACTGGGTCAAATCCGTCTTGCTTTCCTGATAGCGGTACTTTTGTTGAAAGCTCCAGTTATTGTTGAAGGCGTGCTCCAGCTGGTAGCCGAAAAACTGCTGGCGGCGAGACATGGCGTCGCTGGGCGAGCTCTCGTTAAATGAGCGGCTAATATATTTTCCATTGTGCTTAATGACCGTGCCTTCATAGGGTAGGGCGCCGTGATAGCCGGTTTTTGGCTCATTCTCAAAATAAGCCTGCAAGAGCAACGAAGTGCTGTCGCTAATGTCCCAATTGAAGGACGGCGCCACGACGTAGCGTTCCGTTTCAGCTCCCATTTGCTGCTGATCGGCGCCGGCTGCCCGAGCCACCAGCCTGTACGACATGTCGTCGCGTCCGGGCACGGCCCCTGTAAGATCCATTGTTGTCGAGCGCTGGTTATTGTTGCCCAGCGTTACCGCCATCTCGCGCTGCGTCTTTAGCTGCGGACGCTTGGTCGTGATGGCCACCAACCCTCCGGGAGAAGCCTGGCCGTAGGTGACCGATGCCGGGCCGCGGATCACGTCAAGACGTTCGACCACCGAGGGGTCGAGTTGCAAGGTGTTGTAGCCGTCGGGATCGCCAATGAGACGTAAGCCGTCGACGAAGGTATTGGCTGTAGGGTGGTCGCTGAAGCCGCGCAGGACGATGTAGTCATATCGGGTAGTGGAGCCTGCCGCGCCGGTAAAAACGCCTGGCGTATATCGCAGCGCCTCGGCGATCGTACGTGGTTTTTGATCCTCGATTTGCTGCCTGGTAACGATAGAAACCGCCTGAGGAATCTCTTTGATGGCCGTATCAGTCTTGGTGGCGCCCGCCGTGGTCCGGACGCTATATCCTTCGGTTGGAACAAAAGCTCCCTGTCCTGTCACGGTGATTGTCTCTAGCTCCGAGGGCGCTGTTTGCTGAGCCAGGGCGCTGCCGATGAAGGCGTGGCTGATGGCAAGAGTAAGTAGAGCAAGATTAAAGGGGGCGAGAATCGCCGGGCGGCGGGAGGCGTGCATGTCCATAGAGTGAGGATCGCTTTAAGGGGCGGAAAGCTACTGAACCGTAGCGGGCGCCGTATTTTAATTGCAAATAGATCTCATTTGCAAATCAATTCTTATTACGAATTGTGGGTTTGTTTTCACCCAGTCGCTCGGCCAGGCTTACACAGAATGTGTTGTCGTCGGGCTCCTGGCTTATATAGAACACGGGCTTGCCCGGATACTGACCCTTGGCTGCTTCGAGCATGCGGTCGATATTGGCGGGCGCTGCCGGAGGGGGATCAGTCCGCAAAAATGGCCTTGAAATCCGGTGTGCCCTGCAGTTCGTCATCAAGATTCAGCGTGTGTTCAATATGGAATAGATGGTGGAGCATCTGTTGGTGCGCAGCCTGTGCATCGCCCGCTTCGATCATGTTTACCAGGTCGGTGTGCTCGTTCTGAGGGCATGCCGGTGCGCTGGGTTTGTCGTATAGCGTGATGATCAGGCAGGTCAGTGCGGTCAGTTCGCGGATGACGCGCGTGAGGATCCCCGTGGCGACCATATCGACCAGATGGATGTGAAACTCTCCGGACAGTCGAATGATGCTGCGCAGGTCGTTCTGTTCCCGGGCAAGCTGTTCTTTGTCCAGATGCGTGCGTAGCAAGGCAATGTTCGCTGGCGTGGCCTGGCTGCAAAGCTTTGCGACGAGCGGGGGCTCAATCAGGCGGCGGGTTTCGAACATCTCACGCGCTTCTTCAACCGTCGGACGCGCGACGTATGCCCCTCGATTAGGGATCAGAGTCACGATCTGTTCATGCGCGAGTCGAGCCAGAATTTGGCGGATTTTCATCCGGCTGGCTCCCGTGACTTCGGTCAGGCGCTCTTCCACCAATTTAGCCCCGGGAAGCAGGCGGCGCTCGAGGATGCCGGTCTGTATGCGCTGGTAAATCAGTTCACTGTCCATCTCGGGCTTGGCCGACTTTTTAGCGGTGGTGGATCGTGTTGTTTTGATGGTCATGGGAAAAGAATGGACGCGTGTGAAAAACAGAGCTTGTCAAGGACCTGTCTGATTGCTCAGTATGGCCGATTGGCTTGACCGAGTACAGCGCAGGCGCTTCAGGATTGTAAACAATTTTATTTTAATGTCAGTATATAAAGTCCTATCGACATCGTGATTTACGTGCAAGTCTTTGAATTATATTGGTATCGATATGAGTTTATTGTGCTCATTAGTGTAAACACTTATGTTTACAAGCTGCGGTGTGGCTTACGATTCGAGTCGTATCTCCCAAAAAGATAGTGATGCGTTGATCTGTACCGCTGGTCCGGTATGTGTCCGGACGCAGCTCTAGTGACCTTATGAATAACAATATGCGGCTAAGGCTGGATAAACAGGTGCACAGATGGGTTCCTGCTAGTGACGCCGTCTCTTTGTGGAAGACTTGATATGACTATACCTACTGTATTCAAGGGTGCAACACTGGCCGTCATGCTCGGCGGCGTGTTTTTCTTTACTCAGCCCGCGGTCGCTGCGCAGCAGTTGCGGGTAGCTGGAAATTTTCCCGTCCAACACTCGGTTTCCAAAGCGATGGAGGTCTTTAAGAAAGAAGTCGAAGCAGGTACGAAAGGGGAGATTGTCATTAATCTCTTCCCCAATATGGCGTTGGGCGGTGCTTCCGAGAATATTGACCAGGCCCGTTCTGGAACGATATTTGGGACCATGTTGTCCGTTGCCTATCTATCGCGTGTTGTGCCCGAGTTCGAGGCCGTAAGTTTGCCGTTCTTGTTTACGTCTCGTGATGACGCCTATCGGGTTGTGGACGGCAAGGTGGGCGATATCCTGGACGCGAGAATGGCCGAGAAAGGGTTCAAGGGTTTGGGCTTTGGCGAGCTTGGCTTTCGGCATGTTACGAATAACGTCCGGCCCATTACCCAACTGGCGGATTTCAAAGATCTCAAGATTCGACTTCAGCCCAACGAGGTGCATCTGAATACGTTCAGGGCGCTGGGCGCCAACCCGGTGGCCATGGATATCAGCGAGGTCTATTCGGCTTTGCAGCAAGGTGTCCTGGACGGCCAGGAAAATCCGTACGATAGCAGCGCGACGCGACGTTTCAACGAGGTCCAGAAGTACCTTTCGAATACCGGGCACTTCTTTGATTTCATGGTGTTCGTCGCGAACAAACGCACGTTTGATAAGCTGAGCGAAGCCAACCAGGCTATCGTGCTGAAGGCTGCCGACACAGCGATGCAGTGGCAACGCAAAGAATCGGCCAGCCAAGATGCAAGCTGGCGCGACAAGCTCATCCAGGGGGGCATGCAATATACCGAAATCTCCAAGGATGCACGCGCCGAGATGCGCAAGGCCACGCAACCTGTCATCGAAGGCGTCAAGAAACGTATCGATCCTGTCGTCATTGATGCCGTCATGGCCGAGGTGGGGCAGTGAGCGACAGCCAGACTTCAACAGAAGGGCCGGGGGGAATGGTTGCTGCGCTGCCAAAGTGGCAGGGCAGCGGCATCCAGCGCCTCGTGGCGGGTTTGGATCAGGCCTCCATGGTGGGGATTGTGGCCACCATGGCGGCAATGACCATTATCGTGACGGCCCAGGTATTCTGGCGTCATGTGCTCAATTCGTCGATTGATTCGGCTGACGAGCTATCGCGTCTGCTCTTCGTATGGGCGATGTTTTTGGCCATTCCGCATGGGATCAAATACGGTGTGCATGTGGGTATTGACTTGCTGATCAGTTTTCTGCCGCCTTCGTTACGCGAGTGGATGTTTCGCCTGATGTCGGCTGCCAGCGGTGCGCTTATGATCGCTGTCTTCATGGCGTCCTGGACCGCCACGGACGAAAAGTGGCAGCAGCTTATGCCGACGCTGCCGGTGACGGCATCGATCTTCTATATTGCTGTCCTGATCAGTGCGATCCATTCCCTGCTGCATCTTGCTTTATATGCCTGGGGCGGCTCGTCGATATGGGGTGGGAAGACGCTATGACTCTTCTGGTGCTGGTCCTGTTCATTATTTTTGCTTTTTTGGGCATGCCGCTGGCCTTTGCGCTGGGCTTCGCCTCGCTGGGCGCTTTATATAGCGCAGATTTTCCCATGACCATGCTGGCCCAGCGCATGTTGTATGCGGTGGATAGTTTTCCGCTGATGGCGATCCCGCTGTTCATGCTGGCCGGCGAGCTGATGGTCAAGGCCGGAATGATGGAGCGTCTGGTGGCCTTTGCCAACAGCTTGATCGGGCGCGTACACGGCGGGCTGGCCAACGTCACCATCGTCGCGGGAACGATTCTGGCGGCCGTCAGCGGTGCGGCCGTTGCCAGTGCCAGTGCGCTGGGCAGTGCGCTGGTGCCCTCGCTCAGAAAATACTATCCCGATACATACTCTTGTGCGGTGATCGCCTCGGCGGCCAACCTGGGGCCGATTATTCCGCCGTCGAATGCCATGATTGTTTATGCGCTGATGGCGGGGTCGACCGTGTCCGTCGGCGGCATGTTCATGGCTGGCGTGGTGCCGGGCCTCATCCTGTGTTTCGGATTCATCTGCATCGCCAGTTTCCTCTCCTGGAAGCGCAAGTATCCGGCAACAGGAAAGGCCTTCCACGCACGAACCGCGTGGCTCGAGTTTCGCCGTGCCTATACCATCTTGCTGATGCCGATCGTGGTGCTTGGCGGCATTGTCGGCGGGATTTTCACGGCGACTGAGGGCGCCGCCGTTGCGGTGGTGTATTCGGCGGCAGTGGGGTTCTTTGCCACCCGCAAGCTCAAGCTTCGCGATTTGCCCGGGTGTTTGTTCCGGGCGGCTGTGGTGTCCGCCATGGTTGCAGCGCTGATTGCCTTTGCCGCGACGGTGACCTTCCTGTTTGCCGTTGATATGGTGCCGCAGCAATTGGCTGAATGGATCCAGTCGGTCACAACGGATCCGATGACGTTCCTGATGATCACCATGGCCATGTTGATCGTTGTCGGCATGTTCCTGGAGTCGAACGCCGCCTACATCATGCTGGTGCCGCTGTTTGCGCCCATTGCCCAGATATTTGGCATCGACCCGCTATGGTTCGGTTTCCTGTTCGTGCTGAATCTGGTCATCGGCATGATGACGCCGCCTGTTGGGGTTCTGTACTTCGTGGTGTGCGGCATTACCCGCGTACCGATGGGGCCGGTCGTGCGTGAATGCCTGCCATTCGTCGGCTTCCAGCTCGTGGTGCTGCTGTTGTGCGTGCAGTTTCCGGCGATAGTGACATGGTTGCCGCGTTTGCTGGGTTACTAGGACATAGTGTGGTGTGACAAAGTCATGAAAATTTTATTGATCAATCCGAATATCTCCGAAAGCGTCACCGCTTTGATCGAGGCGGAGGCAAAGCGGGCGGCGCTCGAGACAACGCAGGTGTTTACGGACACCGTCCAAACAGGTGTCGCCTATATCGAAACTCCTGCTGAGGCGGTGGTCGCCGCGTATGCTGCGTTCGATCTGCTGGCGCAATGTCATACCCAATACGACGGTGTGGTCATCGCCGCCTTCGGCGATCCAGGGGTGGCGCAGGCCAAGGAGATGTTGCCGATACCCGTCCTAGGGTTGACCGAGGCGGCGCTGGCCAGCGCCTTTCTATTGGGCGGCCGTTTTGCGATTGTCGGGATTTCCGAACGGATAGGCTATTGGTATCAGGAGATGATCGCCAACCTGGGCATGACGCGGCGCTTTGTCGGGTATAGCGGATTGGGGCAGGCCTTTGCCGATGTCGGCACCGTGCGCGATGAGGCCAGGGCCGTGTTGCTCCAGATGTGTCTCAAACGTGTAGAAGAAGGGGCGGATTCCATTATCTTGGCTGGCGCGCCCTTGGCGGGGCTCGCACGAGATATCGCGGGCGACGTGCCGGTGCCCTTGATTGACGGCGTGGGCAGCGCGGTGCGCATGCTCGAGGCCATGGTGCGCGGCGGCTTTGGGCCACGCAAGATAGGCCCCATGTCGCCGCCGCCTGCCAAGGCTCACAAAAACCTGTCGCCTTCTCTGGCAGGTCTTATCGGACGAGGTCAGGGCTAGTGTGTTGTTTGGCTGATTTGAACGCAGGAACTAAAACGGCACATTAGTCTGGAGCACATATGAGTTTCAAGTTTGATTTGATCATCGCGAATGCGGATGTTGTGACGGCGGCTGATCGCTTTTCGTGCGACATCGGGATTCGCGATGGCCGTATTGCTGCGCTTGGACATGATCTGGGTAGCGCGGCTGAGGTGGTGGATGCCTCTGGCCTGTTGGTTTTGCCGGGCGGGGTGGACGCGCATTGCCACCTTGATCAACCTATGGGCTTTGGGCTGCGGATGGCCGATGATTTTCGCAGCGGGTCGCGCTCCGCGGCGTGTGGCGGGACGACAACGATCATTCCTTTTGCGGCGCAGGCCAAAGGACAGTCGCTTAGAGCGGCCGTCGAGGACTATCATCAGCGTGCGCAGGGCAAGTCGGCTGTGGATTATGCCTTTCACCTGATTGTCTCCGACCCGACGCCCCATGTCCTGGAGGATGAGCTTCCCACCTTGATCAAAGAGGGTTATACCTCGTTCAAGGTGTACATGACCTACGACGACCTGAAGCTCGATGATCGTCAGATGCTGGACGTGCTGGACGTGGCGCGCCGGTCGGGTGCCTTGGTCATGGTGCACGCCGAGAACTCCGATTGCATTGCCTGGTTGACCGATCGGTTGAGCGCGGCAGGACAGACAGCGCCGAAGTATCACGCCGTGTCGAGGCCGCAACTGGTCGAGCGAGAGGCTACCCACAGGGCGATCACTTTCTCGGAGCTGGTGGATGTGCCGATCCTGATTGTTCATGTGTCCGGCAACGAAGCCATCGAGCAAATTCGCTGGGCGCAGGCCAGGGGCCAGCGCATCTATGCTGAAACCTGCCCTCAGTATCTTTATTTGACTGCCGAGGACCTCGGTGGCGAAGGCTATGAGGGCGCCAAGTGCGTCTGCAGCCCTCCGCCACGCGACCCGCAGAATCAGCTTGCAGTGTGGAAGGCGTTATCCGGCAATGTTTTTTCCGTATTTTCTTCCGACCATGCCCCATTCTCGTATGAGGATCCACAAGGTAAGAAGCTGAAAGGCAAGGAGCAGAAATTCCAGTACATTCCCAATGGCATCCCGGGTTTGGAGACGCGTTTGCCGCTGCTGTTCTCGGGGGGCGTGGTGGGTGGAAAGATCAATATTCATCAGTTCGTCGCCCTCACGGCCACTCAGCCCGCGAAGTTGTATGGCCTGTATCCGCGCAAGGGGTCGATCATGATCGGCGCAGACGCCGACCTGACGTTGTGGGATCCCGCGCGTGAAGTCGTGATACGTAATGCCGATTTGCACCATGACGTCGACTACACGCCTTATGAAGGCAAGACGGTGACGGGCTGGCCAATGATGACATTTTCTCGGGGACAACTGGTCAGCAAGGATTTTGAATTCGTCGGTGAAGAAGGCGCTGGCGAATTTCTCCCTTGCGACAAGCCAGTCTTGTGATGCGGTCTTGCCGTAGCGAAATAGTGAAAAACCAGGGGAATGCGCAATGACGGTCATGATCACTGGCGGAGCAGGTTTTGTCGGCCTCAATATCGCAGAACGATTGGTGAGCGAGGGCCGGAATGTATTGTCGTATGGGCTTGAAGCGCCGCCTGATGTCTTCATGGGTCAGCTCGAGGGAATGCCTGGCCGGTTGAGTGTTGAAGTGGGCGATGTCAGGGACCGTGCTGCCCTTATCGATGCAATGGGCCGGCATCAGGTGAGCAAGCTGGTTCATGGCGCTGCCGTGACGGCTGGCCTGGCGCGTGAGGCGCGAGAGCCTCAGGTCATTGCCGCGGTTAATTTTGGAGGTGCAATCGAGGTGCTTGAGGCGGCGATGCGGCACGGCGTGGGCAGGGTGGTCCAACTCGGTTCAGGTGCCATATTCGGATCATCGGTCAAGCAGGAGGGAAGCCTGGACGAGGAGCGGGATGCTCCGGTTCCAGACTCTTTATACGGTATTACAAAATACGCGGCTGAGCGGCTTGGCGTACGCTACCGAAGCACCCGGGGGTTGGATCTTGTCGTGGCCCGGCTAGGCGTGTGTTTTGGCCGCTGGGAATACGACACTGGCGTGCGCGATACCTTGAGCATTCCATTGCATCTGACTCGCCTGGCCGAAGAAGGAGGCCACGCCGTGTTTTGCAGCCACCTGCCCGATGATTGGGTCTACGCCAGCGATGTGGCCGCGGCCGTTGTGACTTTACTTGATGCGCCATCAGTGCCCCGGCCTGTTTATCAACTGGCGTCAGGCCATCGATGGTCGGCAGTCCAGTGGTGCGAGCGGCTCGCCGCCGTGCACCCCGGGTTTTCGTTTGAAGTCACGGACGATGCCGCACGCGCCAATGTTGGCGTATCGGCACCGTCGCCCCGGCCCCCGTTCTCTATCGAGCGGCTCCGGTCCGAGCTTGGCTTTATCCCCCGCTATACTGAGTCCTCCGCGTTTGTGGATTACATCGACTGGCGTCGCGATCACCACGCTGTTCGTTGAAAATCAGTATGGCTATTCCAGGAGGGGCAATGGACCTGCAGCATCATAAAGACACACTATGTGCCGTGATCGATGGCGGTTTTGAGGGCCAGGTGCTCATGCTGGCAAAGCTTGTGCAGTGTCCCTCCGATAATCCCCCCGGGGACTGTACCCCGCATGCGCTGCTCACGGCGCAACTATTGGAAGGCCTGGGGTTTGAGGTTGAGCGTCATGTGGTCGATGCGGCGGCTCTGGCTGCCGCTGGCATGGGCAGCGTAACGAACTTGATTGTCAGGGAGCGTTTCGGGCCTGGGCCGACGATCGCCCTGAATGCGCACGGCGATGTAGTGCCTCCGGGGGATGGCTGGACAGTCAACCCGTATGGCGGGGAAATTCACGATGGTTGGCTTTATGGGCGGGGTGCGGCGGTCTCGAAGTCCGATTTCACAACGTATGCGTATGCATTGCTGGCGCTTAAGAAACTGCGCGACAGCGGAGTGGAATTGGGTGGAACCGTCGAGTTGCACCTGACTTATGACGAGGAGACGGGAGGCCTGGCCGGCCCTGGCTGGATTCTCGATCAAGAACTCAGCAAACCGGATTACGTCATTTCCGCCGCATTTACGCATCACGTTGTCGTTGCCCACAACGGCTGCTTGCACTTGGAAATCGTGGTCAGGGGGCGCTCGGCCCATGCGGCCAGGCCCGATACGGGAGTCGATGCGATCGAGGCGTCGTCTGTTTTATTGACGTCGCTTTATGCTTATCGGGACCGACTGTCCGGGCAGGTATCGCAGACCAATGGGATCGGTTCGCCGACCATGATTGTGGGTTTGATCAATGGGGGCATCAATACGAATGTCGTCGCCGATACAGTGACGCTACGGATCGATCGCCGGATCATCCCCGAGGAGTCGCCCGAGCAGGTAGAGGCCGAGTTACGCGCTGTGGTACGCGAGGCCATGGAAAATTTGCCTGGCGTCACGACAGAAATCCGTCAAATCCTGCTGGCGCGTCCGTTCAAGCCGTCAGCTTCTTCAACCGAGTTTGCACAATTGATTTGTGCCGAGGCCAGCGCCGTAATGGGGAAGGCGGTCACGCCGATCGGCGTGCCGCTGTATACCGATGCGCGCCTGTATAGCGAGGCGGGTATACCCACGGTCATGTTTGGCGCCGGACCGGTTGATCTGCTGGCCGCCAATGGTCACCGCGCCGACGAGCGTGTGCCGCTCGATGAGCTGCGCAAGGCGACGAGTGCGGTAGCCAACACTTTGCTGGTACTGATGGGCGGCTCAGTTCGGGCCGTGCGCGGCAATAGGTAATAGGTTTACTCGCGCCACTCGAACATGGCGCGGGTCGATCCTTTTGTGCCGACGTGGGCGGTTTGCGACTTGGTTTCGTTTTTATAGGTCGCGAAAACCTTGTAATTGCCGGCGGGTAGCCTAACCAGGAAGTAGGGGCCGCTTGCGTCGGCGTTTAAAACGGTATCGCCTTTTTCGTTGCGTATAACGACCTGCACGTCAGAGATGTATGCCGCGGTTGCGCCACGATTTTCGGCAAATGTCAGGGCCAACGGGAATTGGGGCATGGCCTGTTTGAAGGCGGTGGACTCGTCAATACCAATGCCGCCGCTTACATATTCGATTTGATTGTAGTGTTGGGCTGGTGGCAACTGGGCGCAGGCCATATTGGCGCCGAGGGCTGCGCCCAACACAATAATGGCCGTTGCCGACGTTAAAGCCACTTTACGAGATGCCCAAGTAACGAAAGAAGCGCTTCTAGTCGTGAAATCACCCATGATGTTTCTCCTTCTGTGAGTGTTTTTTTATTTTATGCTTGTCAGTGCCGCTTTACCAAAAGGCGAGTTCTTTATACTAGGCAGCATGTCTGCCGGTTTATCGGATCGCTCAGGCGAAATGATCACTGTTCATTGGGAACGTATTGGGCAATCGCCCTATATTTACGGAGAAGTACAAGATGGTCTCGTTGCAAGAGCAACTTTTGAAAGCGGGTCTGGTCGACAAAGGCAAAGCCAAACGGGCCAGTCAGGATAAGAGCAAGCAGCAAAAGGTCGAACGTCGAACAGGCAAGCAAAGCGTCGATGAAGCGCGTCTGGCCGCGCTTGATGCGCAGCAGAAGAATCTTGAGCGAACCCGTGAACTCAATGCTCAGCGCGATGCCGCGGCGAACCAAAAGGCGATCATGGCGCAAATTGTCCAGATGGTGCAGCAGAGCCGCCAGCATAAGGGCGCTGGCGACATCGCCTATAACTTTACCTATGGCACGAAGATCGAACGCTTGTTTGTGTCGGCCGCCGTGCGGGAGCAATTAGTGGCCGGGCGCCTCGTGATTGTCCGCTTAGGCGAGGCGACCGAGCTCGTGCCCAAGATTGTCGCCGATAAGATTGCCGAGCGTGATCCCTCGCTCGTTGTGCGGGTGAAAAAGGCCAGTACCGAGATTGACGAAGACGATCCGTATGCCGCGTATAAAATTCCGGACGACTTGATGTGGTAGCGCAGCGCGCATAGCAATAACAGCCGGCGCACTAACGTTTGCGCAATTTGACATGTTCGCGAAAAAATCCCACCCCAAACACATACGCGGGTATTGAGCGGAACCAGCGCCGGCGCAGCAGCCACTTGGCGGCAGCAGGCAGCACCAGCGGCCGGCCATTGTCCTGCATGCCGAGGACCGGGGCAATCAAGCGGCGTTGCAGCAAGACTTGTATCGCCTGGATGATTCGTGTGGGCAGCAAGCGACGCCGTTGCACCGCTGCCAGCAGGGCTTCGTCGGTCAGCCCTTGCGCAAGCAAGGCGGGCCCTAGAATATTGGCCGCGGCGACGGCATCTTGTATGGCAAGGTTAATCCCCACGCCGCCTATGGGCGACATGGCGTGTGCGGCGTCTCCGATCAGCAGCAGGCCGGGCCGGTACCAGCGGGGGAGCCGGTCGACACGCACTTCGAGCAGTTTGACGTCATCCCATGACGCCAGCGTTTCGGCGCTGTTGGTCAGAAAAGCGACGCGTTGCGCAATGTGTCTGTGCAGGTCGTTGATTGGGCGAGCTTGCCAGTGTGCGGCGCCGCCCTTGGGAATAACAAGCGCGACTTGCCAATAGTCGTTGCGATTGAGCAAGACCAGCAAGCTTCCCTTGCCCGGGACGCCATAGGTGCCATCCGGGTGGTCGTGGTTTCGTGGCAGCCGAAACCAGAGCACATCCATCGGGGCGCCCAGATTTCGGGGCTGCAGCCCGGCCGCCTGGCGCAGGCAGGAATGACGCCCATCGCAGCCGATCACCAGGTCGGCTTGAACGCGTAAGCGGCCGTCCGGAGTGCCGGCAATTACGCCGCATACTCGTTGGGTGCTTGGGTCGCGGATGAGGCCGGTTGCTTCAGCGCGCATAAGCAAGCTGAAGTTAGGGTAGGTCTGCGCTTCTTCCAACAGCAGGTTCAACAGATCCCATTGCGGAACCAGCGCGATATACGGGAAAGGTTTCAGGCCGCGAAAATCGCCTGCGGCATAGATCCCATCGGCGAGTAAGAGCTCAATCTGGTCCGCACGGTGCTGGGGCAGGGCATCGAAACGTTGTTTCAAGCCTAATTCCGCCAGTATTTCCAGCGTTGCCGGATGCACCGTATCGCCCCGGAAGTCACGCAGAAAATCGCCGTGCTTTTCCAGCACGGTCACGTCCACTCCCGCTCGTGCAAACTGCAGGCCGAGCATCATGCCGGCAGGACCCCCGCTGACGACGCAGCAACGGGTCCGGAGGGTGTGCTGAGTATCGTTCATGAGAGACTATAAGTTAGCTATAAGTTAGCGCTTTTTTCCACTCCATGGCAAATAGCCCTTGTTCATAAAAATAAAGCTCAAGTATCATCTGTCGATGCTCAATAGCGTGGGCAGGATAGATGCCAGCTTCGATTCAAGGCGGGCGAACGGGCAGAGGGGCCAAGTCTTCGGCATCGTCAGGGTATTCCATCAACAAATTTCGACTTGGCAGTTCAAGGGCATGCAATGACTTCTGTATGGCGCAAGAGCTTCTGGCTGATGCTGGGTGCCTCGCTGATTCTTTTTTTATCGCTGGGCATTCGCCACGGTTTCGGCTTGTTTCTCTTTCCGATGAGCCAGGAGTTTGGTTGGGGCCGCGAAGTATTCGCTTTCGCCCTGGCGTTGCAGAACTTGGCCTGGGGTGTTTCCCAGCCGTTCGCCGGCGCCTTGGCCGATCGATTCGGCGCGCGGCGCACAATCGCCGTCGGCGGGCTTCTGTATACCGTGGGTCTGGTATTGATGGGGTTTGCGGACTCGGCGCTGTCCTTGTCCATCAGTGCCGGGCTGTTGATCGGTATAGGCTTGTCAGGGGTCTCGTTTTCGGTGCTTCTTGGCGTGGTTGGCCGTGCCGTGCCGCCGGAAAAGCGCAGTATGGCCATGGGCATTGCCGCGGCGGCCGGTTCATTCGGCCAGTTCGCCATGTTGCCCGGCTCGCTGGGACTGATCGAATGGCTTGGCTGGTCGGCCGCGCTGATCGCACTTGGCCTGATGGCGGCCCTGATCATGCCCCTGGCCGCCATGATCAAGAATCCGTCTCACGTTTCCCACGAACCCAAGCAAACCCTGGGCGAGGCGCTGCGCGAGGCATGCAGTCATTCGGGCTTTCGCTTATTGGCTTTCGGCTTTTTCGTTTGCGGGTTTCAGGTGGTGTTTATCGGCGTGCACCTGCCCGCTTATTTGGTCGACAAGAATTTACCGGTCATGGTCGGCACCACGGTGCTGGCGCTGGTGGGCCTGTTCAACGTATTCGGTACGTATATCGCCGGCTGGCTGGGCGAACGCCGCTCCAAGCCGCGTCTGCTCAGCGTGCTGTACTTGGCGCGAGGCGTCGTTATTGCGCTATTTATCGCGGCGCCGGTGACCGTCTGGACGGCCTATGCTTTTGGTATTGCCATGGGCTTGCTGTGGCTGTCCACCGTTCCGCTGACCAATGGCACGATCGCCACGATGTTTGGCGTGCGTAATCTGTCCATGCTTGGGGGGATTGTGTTTCTTTTTCACCAAATAGGCTCGTTCCTTGGGGGGTGGCTGGGTGGATACCTGTTCGACCGGACCGGCAGCTACGACCTGGTCTGGCAGATTTCCATCGTGCTGAGCGTAGTGGCTGCCGCGTTGAATTGGCCTATACGGGAACAAGCCGTGGCGCGTCTTCAAGGGGCACAGGCATGATGCGCAAAATTTGGCTTGTCCTGGGCGCCAGCGCGCTAGCGGCGCTAGTGCTTCTGGTTTTTTATGGCTGGCGCCAGGGCGGATTGGCGTTGTTGCCGATAAATATGATGTTTTGCTAAAGGCGTGACCGCCAATGTGCGCGCCCAAACCGAACGTAACGGAAGACGGTACACTTTTTCGGAGTGCAGCCAGGACGTGATGCCGCAATCAAGATCTGTTGACGCGAGTTGATTGACGACAGTTCAAGCTTTGCGTGCTTTTGAATCAGGCTTTTAAGGTGTGGTTTCGGGCCAGGTGCGCTCATACCATTCCAATGCGTTCGGCCACGCGGGTGCCCAGCCGGATGCCCGGAGCCGTGCATTTGACAGCCGTTTACCGCTGGGCGCTTGCGGTCGCCGCGCCGGTGCGCGTGCACCCACTAACTGCGCCACGGCGTCGTACAGTTCTGCGACCGGCAGGGGACAGTCGTCTGTGCCTATATAAAGCGGCTGGGGCTCGGCTAAGGCCAATAGGTGGGCGCAGGCCCGGGCGGCGTCATCGATGTGGATTCGATTGGCCCAGTGGCCGGGGCCAATAGGCGCGGAGATATCGCCGTCCAGTAATCCATTGATCAAGTGCAGCCGTCCGGGGCCGTATAGACCCGACAAGCGTAGCGTAACGCCGACGCCTCGTGGCAGCGTGGCATGTAATGCTGCCTCCGCGTCAAGAAGCGCCTGGGCGCGAAAGTTTGCGTTCTGAACGGGTGAATCTTCGTCTACCCAGGCTTCGGAAGGAGCCCAGACGGCAGATGATCCTACCAAGATGCAGCGCTGGAGGCGATTCAAACAACCGGCTGATAGGCTGTTTAACAGCCTCGGAAGCCCATCTGCGTAAACGCCCGAGTAGTCAAAGGCTGTTCTGCCATCTGGTGACGGGGCATACAAAATATGGCTGATTTCAGAGAACGCCTCATCGCCCAGAAAGGAAAGGCTCAGCGGGTTTTGTAGATCGGCCTGGTGCCACGTAATTGAATCTTCGTGTTCTGCGGACATTGGGCTGCGGCGCAGTCCAATGCATCTCCAATGCGCCGGATCCAGCATTTGCGCCGTCCGTACACACAAGTCACCGCCAACCAGCAAAAGAGTATTCATATCAGGAGCCCTTGAACTCAGGTGTTGTTAAGCCTAAGCCTGTCAATCGTTCAGTGATAAAAACGCCTTATTTACAGGAGATTTATAGCTTGGAAATATATGCACTATTATTGTTGGGCTGATAAGCAAGATCAGTTAGAGAATAACCCTTTCATCGGATCGATATGCGCCATCAAGGTCGAATTACCACATGGAAGGACGACAGGGGCTTTGGCTTCATTACACCCAACGGTGGTGGGGAGCAGGTCTTCGTACATATCAATTCCTTTTCCAGCCGATTGCGCCGGCCGGTAGGAAACGAGCTCGTTTCCTACGAACTCAGTGCCGATGGCAAAGGTCGCTCCCAGGCGAAAGCGGTTACGTTAAGCGGAGAACGGATCACACTGCCCAATGCCCGGGGGCGCAGCAATCTTCCCATTCTATTTTCTGTTTGTTTCTTGGCTTTTGTTGCTGGCGCTGTTTTTGCTGGCTGGATCCCCTATGCCGTCCTCGCGTTTTATATCATTGTCAGTATTATCGCCTTCGTCGCTTACGCAATCGACAAATCCGCTGCCTTACGGAATCAATGGCGAATCCAGGAAAGCACATTGCACTTATTCGCCCTTCTTGGTGGTTGGCCGGGCGCCTTGGTTGCTCAGAGGCTGCTCCGACATAAGTCGGCCAAAGCTTCCTTTCAAACCACTTTTTGGGGCACCGTAGTACTCAACTGCGGTGCGCTCGGCTGGCTGTTGTCGCCTTCGGGTGCTAGAGCTCTGGGCTCTACATCGTAATCGGGGGACGATCCGCATTCATTAGACTTGTTTTTGCGAAGAACTTGTCTAAAGGAAGCAATGCCGATGTCCCCAATCGATTCT
>LNAP01001171.1_pt1 | contig 64750 bp, 72 predicted proteins | sample 602601 | NCBI WGS metagenome assembly LNAP01 (sample SAMN02440304, study PRJNA202911) | soil metagenome | biome: Subtropical and temperate rainforests or woodlands; isolation source: soil samples (1 kg each in a 20% v/v slurry with milli Q water) were... ...
ATGCGGGCGCCCGCCGCGCGATGTCCAGCCACGCGACAGCACGATGGGGCCGCTAGCCGTCTCGCGCGCCACCAGGGCGCCTACGGCCGGGTTCGGCCAGGTGACGCCGAGGTTGCGGCGCCCGGCGCTCAGCGCGGCCGCCATCAGGGCTTCGTCGTGCAGGGGTATGGTCATCAGATCATTCGGTTGCGGGAGAACGGGCCGCGCCCGTTCATTCCTCGGCCTCGGCCCGCCGCGTGCCGGGGGGCGGCTCTCCGGCGTCTTCCGCCGTGATGCCGTCGCCCGGTCGCAGCTCCAGTTCTCCGAGCAGCATCTCGAAGTCCTTGGCCTCGCGGAAATTACGATAGACCGAGGCGAAGCGGACATAAGCGACGTCGTCGAGCTGCTTGAGGCTCTCCATCACCCGCTCGCCGATCATCTCGGACGATATCTCGCTCTCGCCCATGCTTTCCAGCCGGCGCACCAGCCCGGACACCAGCCGCTCCACCCGCTCGGGGTCGACGGGGCGCTTCCTCAGCGCCACCTCGATAGAGCGGGCGAGCTTGTCACGGTCAAACGCCACGCGGCGGCCGGATCGCTTGAGCACGGTGAGCTCGCGCAATTGCACGCGCTCGAAGGTAGTGAAGCGGCCGCCGCAATCCGGGCAGATGCGGCGACGGCGAATGGCGGCGCTGTCCTCGGTGGGACGGGAGTCCTTGACCTGCGTGTCGAGGCTCCCGCAATAAGGACAGCGCATCTGACTACCTCAGTTGTAGATCGGGAATCGCTTGAGCAGGGTCGCAACCTTCTCACGAACCGCGGCTTCCACCAGGCTGTCTTCGTCCGTGCACGTCGAGCACCTCGGCGATCATGTCGCCAACCTGCTGGAACTCCCCAACGCCGAAGCCGCGCGTAGTGCCGGCCGGGGTGCCAAGACGCACGCCGGAGGTCACCATCGGCTTTTCCGGGTCGAACGGGATACCGTTCTTGTTGCAGGTGATGTGGGCACGCCCGAGCGCCAGCTCGGAGACCTTGCCGGTGAGCTTCTTCGGCCGCAGATCAACCAGCATGAGATGCGTGTCGGTGCCGCCTGAGACGATCTCGAAGCCATGGCCCTTGAGGTTTTCTGCAAGCGCCTTAGCATTTTCCACGACGTTCTTCGCGTAGATCTTGAACTCCGGCTGCAGCGCCTCGCCGAACGCCACGGCCTTGGCCGCGATGACGTGCATCAGCGGACCGCCCTGCGTGCCGGGGAAGATGGCGGAATTGAACTTCTTCGCCAGATCCTCGTCGTCGGTCAGGATCATGCCGCCGCGCGGGCCGCGCAGGGTCTTGTGGGTGGTGGTGGTGGTCACGTGCGCGTGCGGCACCGGGTTGGGGTGCGCGCCGCCGGCAACCAGCCCGGCGAAGTGGGCCATGTCGACCATCAGATACGCCCCGACCGAATCGGCGATCGCCCGCATCTTGGCAAAATCGATATGGCGCGGATAGGCCGAGCCGCCGGCCACGATGACCTTCGGCTTGTGCTGGTCGGCGAGCTGGGCGACCTCTTCATAGTCGATGCGCTGGTCGTCGCGGCGCACATTGTACGGCACCGGCTTGAACCATTTGCCCGACAGGCTCACCGGGGCGCCGTGCGTCAGGTGTCCGCCGGCTGCCAAATTGAGCCCGAGGAAGGTATCGCCGGGCTGCATCAGCGCGAAGAACACGGCGGTGTTGGCCTGCGCGCCCGAATGCGGCTGCACATTGGCGAAGCCGGCGCCGAACAGCTTCTTGGCACGGTCGATGGCGAGCTGCTCGGCGACGTCGACGAACTGGCAGCCGCCATAATAGCGACGGCCGGGATAACCTTCCGCGTATTTGTTGGTGAGCACCGAGCCCTGCGCTTCTAGAACCGCGCGCGACACGATGTTCTCGGAGGCGATCAGCTCGATCTCGTCGCGCTGGCGACCGAGTTCGGCGCCGATGGCGGCGGCGAGCTCGGGATCGGTCTCGGCAAGACCGGCCTCGAAGAATCGGTTGTTCGCCGAATGGGTGGCGGCGGGGGAGTGCGACGACATCAACGGCCTCCGAGGCTCCGGGTGCGCGGGCGCCCGACCGGCGCGCGTCCCGTTCCAAATATGGCCGGTCGCTTAGCACAGCGCCATCGGCGTTTCAAAGCACACGGACGCATTGCGGCTCTGCGCCAATAGTGCCCGATGACATCGCCGTGCGCTCTCGCCTATCAATATCCGCCTCGTCCCTCCTCTCGCGCACGGATCTCAAGCCATGAAGACCATCCACTCGCCCCGGCATCTCGGCCATTCCGGCCATGTCGAGCTCATGAACGGGCAGGTGGTGCCGGCATTTGAGAAGCCCGAGCGCGTGGACATGATCCTGGGCGCACTCGCCGCACGCGGACTCGGCCCGGTGATGGAGCCCGCCGCCCATGGGCTGGAGCCGGTGCTGAAGGTGCATGACGCGAACTATGTCCGCTTTCTCTCCACCGCCTGGGACTTGTGGGTGGAGGATGGGCGTGACTTCCCGGCGCTACCAAGCTTCTGGAAGGCGCCCGGCATGCGCAACATCGAGCCGGAGACCATTGACGGCAAGCTGGGTTTTTTCTCGTTCGATGCCGGCTGCTGCATCGTCACAGGGAGCTGGGACGCGTTCCAGGCGTCGGCCGATGTCGCGCAGACCGGCGTCGACCTGATCAATGCCGGCGAAGCCTCGGCCTTCGCGCTGTGCCGCCCGCCGGGCCACCACGCCCATGCCGGCACCATGGGCGGCTATTGCTTCATCAATAATGCGGCAGTCGCCGCGCAGGCGCTGCGCGACCGGGGCGCCAGCGTCGCCATCCTCGATGTCGATTACCACCACGGCAACGGCACACAGTCGATCTTCTATGAGCGGCCCGACGTCCTGGTCTGCAACATCCACGCCGATCCGTTGCAGGAATACCCTTACTTCCTCGGCTTCAAAGATGAGACCGGCGCGGGCAAAGGCGAAGGCTTCAACGCCAATTTCCCGCTGCGCTGGGGCGCGGACTTCCATGTATGGGGCGAGGCGCTGGAAGCCGCCTGCAAGCGCGTCGAGACGTTCGCGCCGGACGTGCTGGTCGTGTCGCTCGGGGTCGACACCTACAAGGACGACCCGATCTCGAAGTTCAAGCTCGACAGCCCGGACTATCTGAAGGTTGGCCAGCGCATTGCCCGGTTGGGCATGCCTACGCTGTTCGTGATGGAAGGTGGCTATGCGGTCGAGGCGATTGGGGTGAACGTGGCGAACACGCTCGAAGGCTTCCTGCAGAAGTAGGTCTCAGCCCTCCACGCGATTGCGGCCATTTCGCTTGGCGCGGTAGAGCATCTCGTCGGCGCGGTGCATGAGATGCTCCAGCGGCTCGCCGATGCCGGCCTCCGCTACACCAAAGCTCGCGGTCACGCGCTGCCCGTCCGGCAGGCTAGGAAAGCGGCCCTCTTCCACTCGTGCCCGCAGACGTTCGGCGAGCGCCAGCGCCTGTTCGCGCCCGGCGCCGGGCAGCAGGATGGCGAATTCCTCGCCGCCGATCCGCCCCGCCATGTCGCCGTGCCGGACGGTCTCGCCGATCCATTGGCCGACGAGACGGATCGCCTCATCCCCGGCGGCGTGCCCGAAACGGTCATTGACCTGCTTGAAATGGTCGATGTCGCAGAACACGAGGCAGATGTCGGACACCGGACGCCGCGCAAGACATTTCTGCGCCGCCTCCTCGAAGCCACGCCGGTTCAGCAGTGGTGTCAGCGGATCACGCTTCCGATCGGCTTCCAGATCGTCGATGATGTCGAGGGCTATGGCGAGCAGGAAGCTCAGGCAGATCAGCAGCGACAGGATGACGAGCGCGAAGCTCAGCACCGACCAGAAGAGCGACTGGCGGAAGTTCTCGACACTGCGCAATCCTTCCGGCCCGTCGGCGAGCAGCGTCAGCAGGGTGCGTGGAAAGAAATGCAACCCGATCAGCAGCAGCAACCAGAATAGCACCCAGTCGATCGGCTTCTTCGTCGGCGCCATGCCCATGCGCAGCGCGCCGAAGCAGAACAGCAGGCCGGCCCCGACGTTCAGCACATAGATCCGCGCCTGGAGGTTCTTGTCGATATAATAGAAATAATAGATCAGGCTGAAGATGACGACCGACAGCGCGCCGATGACATACACATTCCGGCGCATGCCGACGCGCATCAGCGCTGCCTCGAGGAACAGGCTGACGCTCAGCAGATAAAACGCGCAGGACACCAGCGCATTGGCGCCGCTATCCGGCGGAAGCCCGAAAACCTGGACCAATACCGCGACGGCATAGGAAAGCGCGGCGCCCGCCATCGCCAGTATATAGACGCGCTTGCGCTGATTGAGCCAGAGCACGAGAAACACCGTCGCGAAGACGATGCCGATCGCCGGGTTCAAGAGCGAGAAAAGCCGAACCCCGGTCATGTTCCGGCACGTCCCCATCGATCCGGGCCGCAATCTTCCGTTGAGCTGCGCTCGCGGGTTGCGACTGCAGCTTGGTACCAGAAGGTGCCGGTCAGTTCGAGGGATAAGGTGCCGCGTCAGAGCCGATAGAGGATCTGGTCGGTCCAGAAGCGCTCAAGGCGCTGCAAGGCCTTGTTGATGACCTGGAAATCCTGCGCGCCGATGCCGCCGATCTGCTCGATGGTGGCAATGTGCTTGGTGTAGAGGCCGGCGACGATGTCGCGGATCTCGATGCCTTGCGGCGTCAGTTTGATGCGTACCGAGCGGCGGTCGACGCGGGAGCGCTGGTGATCGAGATAGCCGCTCTCAACCAGCTTCTTCAGATTGTAGGAGACGTTGGCGCCGAGATAATAGCCGCGCGAGCGCAGTTCGCCGGCGGTCAGTTCATCGTCGCCGATGTTGAACAGCAGGAGGGCTTGCACGGCGTTGACGTCCTCGCGCCCGCGCCGGTCGAACTCGTCCTTCACCACGTCGAGCAGGCGGCGATGCAGCCGCTCAACCAGCGTCAGGGCTTCGTGATAGAGTGGCGTTATCTCGTCCCGATGCCTGTCAAAGGAAACGATGTTCGCCGCATGCGCTGCGTTCTTCATGTTCGACACCCCGGATCAGTCTTGGGGATTTGCTCCCTCTCGTACTGATCTTTCTAGGGCGCGGCTTTCTAAGAACGGTTTAAGCGGCAGGATGAATCCTTCGTCACCCGGCATAGTTTACAAGGGGTTAGCACTGAAATCCCTGTGGGATCAGCGCTCGCTCTCGCGCGCCGCCTTGTAGGTAAGGAAGGCATAGATCGCCACCAGCACGGTCTCGATGCCGGCCAGGATCACCAGCCGGCCGACGCCCTCGGGCGCATTGGCATTGATCATGATCTGCACCATGGCGGTGACCAGCCACAGCACCACACCCCATGCCGCGCCGAGCCACAGGCCGACGGCCGCGACCGGATTCATGATCGCTGCCCAGATGACGGCGGACTGCGCGGCGAGCGAGACCATCTCGAAACGGCTGGTCTGGCCGTCCCACACACCGCAGATCAGGGTCCAGCTATAGACCGTCTTCACCAGCAGGAAGCCGGCGAGGATGCGGAGATAAATGACGACGCGCTTCTGCCAAGGGGGCATCGCGGCACCGGCGGGGCCGAGCGTGGCGTCGATGGGATCGTAGGGCGTGCTCATGCTGCTTCCATAGCCGATATTTGGCTCAGTTCAGCACCAATTCGTCGGGAAGAGGGGTATCGAACATCGCCGCAATCACAGATGTGTCGACCTCATCGAGGCGCGCTGGCTGCCAGTGCGGGCTCTGGTCCTTGTCGATCAAGACGGCACGCACGCCCTCATAGAAATCGTGGCCGTCCAGCACCCGGCTGACGACGCGGAATTCCAGCTTGAGGCAATCGCCGAGATCGTTCCTCAGCCCGCGCTGCATCTGCTCGAACGCGATGTGCACGCTGGTCGGCGATGCACGCCGGATGGTCGCCGCCTGAAGGCGAGCGAACTCGGCAATGTCGCCTTCCCCGCTGGCTGCGTGGTCCAGCGCGTTCATCACCGACTCCACCGTGCCGCCGGCGAAGATGCGGTCGATGGTGGGGTAAAGCGGGGCCAGCGAGGGTGCCGGCGGCGCAGCGGAAAAGCGTGACAGCAGGCCATCCATCGCCTCGCCCTTGCTCAGCGCGTCGATCAGGTCCGGCCAGCGCTCCGCCGGGACATGATGGGTGTAGAGCCCCAGCGCTACGGCGTCCGACATGCCGATACGGGCGCCGGTCATGGCGAGCCATGTGCCGCTCCAACCCGGCAGGCGCGGCAGCACGAAGGTGCCGCCGACATCCGGGAACAGGCCGATGGCGACTTCCGGCATTGCAAAGCCGAGCTTCTCGCCGGCGACGCGGTAGCGGCCATGGCCAGAGACGCCGAAGCCCCCGCCGAAGCACAGCCCATCGACCAGCGAGACATAGGGCTTGGGGTAGCGCGAGATGAAATGGTTGAGCGCATATTCGTCGCGCCAGAATGCTCGAGCGGCCGCTTTGTCGCCGGCGCGGCCATGGTCGTGCATCAGGCGAATGTCGCCGCCGACGCAGAACGCGCGCTCATTGGCCGAGCGCAGCACGACATGCATCACATCAGGGTCGAGCGCCCAGGCGTCGAGATGCGCCCGCATGGCACGCACCATCACATGATCGATGGCGTTCAGCGCCTTCGGCCGGTCCAGCGTGATGATGCCGACCGCGCCGCGCACCTCGAATCGAATGCCGATATCGTCCGCCACCAATGCCGCGTCCCCGTTGGTCATCTGCCGTGTCGGAATTAGTCGCTCGCGCGTGTCATGGAAAGTCTGCATTGGGCTAAGCCCCTGCACAGGCGCGTCAACATGACCTGCGACCTATTTGCGTTCGAATACGCAATCACACGGGTCAGCATATCGCTCTTCTCGCTATATGACGTTATAAGCATTCGAAACTGGCCGATGTGAGCGTGCCCATGACGATCCCCTTCGCCCGTCCGCGTCCTGCATTCCCGGAGCCGTCGGGCCGTCCCGACGTGTCGTCGAAGCTCGACCTTGCGCAGCGCCCCCGGCGCAATCGCAAGTCCGAATGGGCGCGTCAACTCATGCGCGAGAACAGCCTGTCGGTCTCCGACCTGATCTGGCCGATCTTCGTCATGGATGGCAGCGAGCGCCGCACGGCAGTCGATTCGATGCCGGGTGTGGATCGGCTCACCGTCGACGAGGCGGTGCGCGAGGCCGAGCGCGCGGCCAATCTCGGCATTCCCGCTCTGGCGCTGTTCCCTTTCACCGACCCGTCGCTGCGCTCGGTCGATGGCCGCGAGGCGCTCAACCGCGACAATCTGGTGTGCCGCGCGCTGCGCGCCATCAAGGACGCGGTACCGAACATCGGCCTGATCACCGATGTCGCGCTCGACCCCTATACCAGCCACGGCCATGACGGCTTGTTGAACGCCGATGGGCGCATCCTCAATGACGAGACCGTCGCGGTTCTGGTCGAGCAGGCGCTCGTTCAGGCCGATGCAGGCGCCGACATCATTGCCCCGTCCGACATGATGGATGGCCGCGTCGGCGCCATTCGTCGCGGGCTGGACACCGAGGGCCATCTCGACGCGCAAATTCTCGCCTACAGCGCCAAGTATGCCTCGGCCTTCTACGGCCCGTTCCGCGACGCGGTCGGCTCGTCCGGTTGCCTGAAGGGCGACAAGCGCACCTACCAGATGGACCCCGCCAACGGCATGGAAGCCCTGCGCGAAGCCGCCCTCGACATCGAGGAAGGCGCGGACATGCTGATGGTGAAGCCCGGCCTGCCCTATCTCGACATCATTTATCGCCTGAAGGAGACGTTCGGCCTGCCGACCTTCGCCTATCAGGTGTCCGGCGAGTACGCGATGATCGAGGCCGCCGCCCGCAATGGCTGGCTCGACGGCGACTGCGCGATGATGGAGAGCCTCACCGCCTTCAAGCGCGCCGGTGCCGACGGCATCCTCACCTATTTCGCACCCCGGGTCGCTGCCAGGCTTGCCCGCGAGGCCTGACCCCGTTCCAAGGCGCGGAAACGCCAGCCCAAGGCTTATGCGCGCCCTCGCCGCTCTCCTCGTCATCGCCCTCGGTCTTCTCGCCGGCTCCTGTGGTTCGGTGATCGACGCCGATCAGGCGCGCCTCTGCCGTGCCGTCGCGCCCGCGCTGCATGACGAGGGCACCGAGATTCGCGAGGTCTCGCTGAACCCGGTGCCGGGCGCGTCGAATGCGCTGAAGCTGTCCTACCGCACCATCGGGCTAAGCGGCGTGGTGCCGCGCTGGCTGATCTGCACCTTTGCCGGCCAGAGCGGGGTCGGGAGGTTCGACCTCATCGCGGTCGATACCGACATGGGGGCGCTGAGCGACATCAAGCTGGCGATCATGAAGCGCTGGTGGCTCGCCGATGTCGGCCCCACCATTTCGCGAGCCCCGCTCCGCATCCCTGCCCGCCCGGCCTATTGGCTGCAGCAGAGCCTCAACGGCATCGTGCTCGCCGGCATCTATGGGCTGATAGCGACCAGCTTCGCGCTGGTCTACGGGCTGCTCGGCCGCATCAACCTGGCCTTCGGCGAGGTCGCGGTGGCCGGCGGCGTCAACATGCTGGTGATGATCGGCATCGTCTCGCAATTCGGCCGGCTGGGGCCTGCATCGCTCGCCATCGCCCTGCTAAGCGGCATCGCCGCCAGTGCCTTGCTGAGCTGGGTGATCGGGCGGTTCATCGTCGCCCCGCTCACCGCACGGACGAAATCGACGCAACCCGTGCTGATCGCGACGATCGCGCTGGCTTTGGTGCTCACCGAGATTCTGCGGCTCACCGCGTCGTTCCGCGAGAACTGGTTGCCGGCCCTGCTCAATCGCCCCATCCCGTTGGCTGCCAACGACCAGTTCGTCGTCACCGTCACGGCGGCGCAGTTGCTGGCCGCCGGCATGTGTTTAACAGGTGCCTCCATAATACTGGGATTGCTGGCATTTTCTCGTTTCGGCCGGGCGTGGCGTGCGCACGCTGAAGACCCGTTGATGGCCGCCATGCTGGGCGTGCGGGTGCCCATGCTGCGGGCCGTCACCTTCCTGGTCTCCGGCGCCACCGCCGGGCTCGCCGGCACCGTCGTCGTGATAGCCTATGGCACCATCACACCGGGCGATGGATTGTCGATCACGCTCAAAGCCTTGATTTCGGCGGTTATTGGCGGCATTGGCTCGGTGCCGGGTGCTTTTCTCGGCGCCATCCTCGTCGCTGGCGTCGAAACCGTGTGGTCCTCGCGCTTCGATATCGTGTATCGCGACGTGGTGATCTATTCCCTCCTGGCGGCATTCCTCGTGCTGCGGCCGGGCGGGCTCCTTAATCGTGCGGCACCCTCGCCGCGAGAATTCTGAGTGGTCCGATGACTTTGCCCGTAACCTATGCCGACGTCGCTGCAGCCCGCCATGTGCTGACCGGCGCGGTGCTGCGCACGCCCACGCTGCCGGCGCCGCGCCTCTCGGCGATTACGGGCGCCCACGTCTTCGTCAAATATGAGAATCTCCAGGTCACTGCGAGCTTCAAGGAGCGCGGCGCGCTGGTGAAGCTGGCGAGCCTGACGGCGGATGAGCGCGCCCATGGCGTCGTCGCCATGTCGGCTGGCAATCACGCGCAGGCCGTCGCCTACCACGCCGCCCGCCTCGGCATTCGCGCCACCATCGTCATGCCCAAGCACACGCCCATCGTGAAGGTGGCGGCGACGCAGGCCCATGGCGCGCGCGTCGTGCTGCATGGTGAATCGGTGGGCGACGCCTCGGAGGAAGCAGACCGCATCTCGCAGGATGAGGGCCTCGTCTGGGTGCACCCCTATGACGACGCCCACGTCATCGCCGGCCAAGGCTCGGTCGCCTGCGAAATGCTGGAGGACGCCCCCGACCTCGACGTGCTGCTGGTGCCGGTCGGCGGCGGCGGCCTGATCTCCGGCATGGCGACCGCTGCGCGCCACATGCGCCCGGACATCGACATCATCGGCGTCGAGACTACGCTGTATCCCTCGATGTGGAACGCCCTGCACCAGCAGAACCTTCCCTGCGAAGGCGCGACGCTGGCGGAAGGCATCGCGGTGAAGAATGTCGGTGTGCTAACCCGCGAGATCGTCTCGGCGCTGGTGTCCGACGTGGTGCTGGTGGACGAGCCGACCTTCGAGCGCGCGGTGAACCTTTTCCTTACCCAGCAGAAGACGCTGGCCGAGGGCGCCGGCGCCGCCGGTCTCGCCGCGCTATTGGCCGAGCCGGAGCGCTATCGTGGCCGCAATGTCGGCCTCGTCGTCTCCGGCGGCAATATCGATCCGCGCATGGTCGCCTCCATCATGCTGCGCGAGCTGGAGCGCGAGGAGCGCATCGTCTCGTTCCGCTTCTCCATGCTGGATCGCCCCGGCGAGCTCGGCATCATCTCGACGCTGCTCGGCGGCTTGGGGGCCAACATCCTCGAGGTGGAGCACAAGAGGCACTTCCTCGATGTGCACGCCAAGGGCGCCCGGCTCGATGTGACGGTAGAGACCCGCGACCGCGCCCATGCCGACCATGTCCACAAGGCGCTGCTCGCCGACGGCATGGACGTGGTGCGCATCGACTGGCACTCGGGTAGCTGAAGACGCCCGGCTAGAACGACGGTGGCTAGAACGACGGCGGCGAGGCTTTCCTGGCCCTCGCGCCAATAGCCCCACTTGCGGCAGACCGCAGGATGCGGCGGAAGGTCGGGCATTCCATGTGGCTCGGCGCCGCCCGCGAGCCGGATGCGCCGGGGCAGTTCGCTTTCGCGGATCAGCGCCGGGTCCAAAGCATTCTGCAGGAGAGCGGCTGGGCCGAAATCGAAATTCGGCCGGTGAATGTCGCCTGCACCCTGCCGGAGTCCGAGTTGGTTCGCTATTTCACCCGACTAGGTCCAATCGGCCTGATACTGCATGAAGCGAATGAGGCGACTCGCTCAAGGGTCATCGACACGATTCGCCCCGCTTTTGAGCCCTATGTGCACGGCGCGGAGGTTCGCTTCACATCGGCCTGCTGGATGGTCCGCGCCCGAGCGGGGGATTGACGCGATCTTCGCTGTCGAGCTCTTGTCGTGACGTTGCGTTGCCACCACCTGAATCGCTGAAGATCGAGGATTGAGACGCAATGTCCGACACCAACCGCATCGACACCGGCGAGCCGCGCCCCTACGCTTATGACCCGCTGACGCAGCCGGAATATTTTCAGGGCGTGCTGTGGCGCCGCTTCATGGCGGCCATCATCGATGCGCTGACTATCTGCGTGCCGATCGGCTTTGCTGCGCTGTTCATCACGGTGTTCGGCATCATCACCTTCGGGCTGGGCTGGTTCCTGTTCGGCCTGCTCACCCCGGCCTTCTTCATCTGGGCGCTGGCCTATACCGGGCTGACGCTGGGCGGCTCGAACTCCGCCACCATCGGCATGCGGATGATGGATATCGAAATGCGCGTCTGGTACGGCGCGCCGATGTACACACTGCTTGCCGTCATGAGCGTCGTGCTGTTCTGGGTGTCGGTCAGCGTGCTGACGCCACTCGTGCTGGTGGTTGGGTTGTTCAACGACCGCCGCCGCCTGCTGCACGACCTCGTGCTCGGCACCGTCGTGACCAACACCGAGGAGCGCGCGGCCTCGCTGCGCCGCCGATACTGACACGATTTGGCGATTGGCGATTCCAAGCCTTTGACGTGGGAGCCCACTCGCGCGATGCTTTGACAGTTCAGACGACACCAAGGCCGTGACGGAACATTCGCGCGACACCCCGCAATTCTATCTGACTGCGCCTTCCACCTGCCCCTATCTCCCAGGGCGGGAGGAGCGCAAGGTCTTCACGCACCTTGTCGGCGAGCGCGCCACGCAGCTTAACGACGTGCTGACCCATGGCGGTTTCCGCCGCAGCCAGTCCATCGCCTATCGGCCGGCGTGCGAGCACTGCCGCGCCTGCGTCTCGGTGCGAATCTGCGTCGACGGTTTCCACGAGACCCGCGGCTTCCGCCGGGTGCGCCAGAGCAATGCCGATTTGATCGGCGACATGCGCGCCGCGGTGCCGACCGCCGAGCAATATTCGCTGTTCCGCGCCTATCTCGACAGCCGCCACAGCGATGGCGGCATGGCCGACATGACCGTGTTGGACTACGCCATGATGGTGGAGGACAGCCATGTGCGCACGCGCCTCATCGAATATCGCCGGCGCGGACCGGACACCGCGATCCACGGGCGCGGCCAGGGCCCGCTCTATGCGGTGGCGCTGACCGACGTGCTCTCGGACGGGCTGTCGATGGTTTATTCGTTCTACGAGCCGGACGAGGCGACCCGCTCCATGGGCACCTTCATGATCCTCGACCATGTCGCCAAGGCCAAGGCGATGGGGCTGCCCTATGTCTATCTCGGCTATTGGGTCGATGGCTCGGACAAGATGGACTACAAGCGCCGCTTCCTGCCGCAGGAACGCCTCGCCCCGCACGGCTGGGAACGCTTCGAGGCGTGAGCCCTTAAGAGAACCGATTATTCCTCGGGAAGCCCTTGGGCGGCAGGCGGCCGGCGGTGGCGCGTTCGCCGCGCCATTCGGTGAGGTCGGTCACCGTCCATGTGCGGCCCGACGTATCAGTCCAGGTCAGGCCGTCCGCGAGGTTGAACACCCGCACGTCGGACATCGCGCCATCCTTGTAGCGCTGCAGCCGCACGCCGCGCCCACGCACCATTTCCGGCACCTGCACCAGCGGGAACACCAGCAGCTTGCGGTTCTCGCCGATCACCGCGACGCTGTCGCCGATCGCCGGCACTAGGCGATAGGCGTCCTGCCCGTCGACGCCGAGCACCTGCTTGCCCTTGCGGGTATTGGCGAGGCATTCGTCTTCGGAGACGATGAAGCCCCTGCCCTCCTTGGCCGCCACCAGCAGCTTGCGCCCGCCCTGATAGGCAATGACATCGATGATGTCGGCTTCCTGCTCGAGGTCGATGGAGAGCCGGGCTACGCCCGCCCGGAAGCTTGGAGGCTTCCAGCGTGTAGAACCGCCCATTGCTGGCGAATACCAGGAGCTTCGAGGTGGTCTCGGCGAAGAAGCGCAGCTTGAGCTGGTCGTCGCCCTTGAAGACGAGGTTCGAAACGTCCGCGACGTGGCCCTTGAGCGCGCGGATCCAGCCCTTTTCCGACACGACCACCGTGATCGGCTCGCGCTCGACCAGCGCCTCGCTGACGGCGTCGGTGCTGTGCGCGGTGGCGATTCCGAAGGTGGTGCGGCGCTTGCCGAGCTTGGTCTCGGGGCCGAACACTTTTCGCGTCTCGCGGAGCTGCCAGGCGATGGTCTTCCACTGCGTGGCCTCCGAGCCGAGCAGATTCTCGATGCCGTCCTTCTCCAGCGTCAGCGCGTCGTGCTCCTTGCGGATCTCGAATTCCTCGAGCTTGCGCAAGGCGCGCAGCCGCATGTTGAGGATCGCCTCGGCCTGCACGTCGGTGAGGTCCCAGCGCTTCATCAAGGCGGGCTTGGGCTCGTCCTCCTCGCGGATGATGCGGATCACCTCGTCGAGGTTGAGATAGGCGATCAGATAGCCGCCGAGCACTTCCAGCCGGTGCTCGATCTCCGCCAGACGGCGCAACAGCACGTCGCGGCGATGATCCAGCCATTCGCGCAGCGCCTCGCCGAGGCTGATCACCTTCGGCACCAGCCCGCCGACCAGAACGTTCATGTTGAGGGGAAAGCGGATTTCAAGCTCGGTGAGCTTGAACAGGCTCTCCATCATCAGCTCGGCGTCGACGCCCCGTGCGCGCGGCTCCAGCACAAGGCGCACATCCTCGGCCGACTCGTCGCGCACATCCGCCAGCAGCGGCAGCTTCTTCTCGTTCAGGAGGTCGGCGATCTTCTCGACGAGGCGGGATTTCGCGACCGTGTAGGGAATCTCGGTGACGACCACGACATAGGTGCCGCGCCCGGTCTCCTCTTTGTGCCAGCGCGCTCGCAGGCGGAAGCCGCCGCGCCCGGTCGCGTAGGAATCCGCGATCGAGGCGGGCGATTCGATCACCACGCCGCCGGTCGGGAAGTCCGGGCCCTGCACGAACTTCAAAAGGTCGTCCGTAGTGGCGCCGGGATTGTCGATGAGGTGCAGGCTGGCGTCGATCAGCTCAGCTGCATTGTGCGGCGGCACCGAGGTCGCCATGCCCACCGCGATGCCGGTTGAGCCGTTCGCCAGCAGGTTCGGGAACGCGCCCGGCAGCACGATGGGCTCTTCGCTCTGCCCGTCATAGTTCGGGCGGAACGCCACCGCGTCCTCGTCGATGCCATCCAGCATCAGGCGCGCGACTTCGGTCATGCGCGCTTCGGTGTAGCGATGGGCGGCGGCGTTATCGCCGTCGATATTGCCGAAATTGCCCTGACCGTCGATCAGCGGGTAGCGCTGCGAGAAATCCTGCGCCAGCCGCACCAGCGCGTCATAGATCGCCTGGTCGCCATGGGGATGGAACGTACCCATCACGTCGCCGACGATCTTGGCGGATTTCTTGAACGCAGTACCGGGATCGAGCCGCAGCAGCCGCATGCCGTACAGGATGCGCCGGTGCACCGGCTTAAGGCCGTCGCGCGCGTCCGGCAAAGCGCGGTGCATGATGGTGGAGAGCGCATAGGCGAGGTAGCGCTCCTCGAGCGCCGCCTTCAGCCCGACCGGTTCGATCGAGCCCGGATCCTTTGGAATCGGTCCCTCAGCCATGCCTTCTGGCTACAGGGAACAGCGCTCGGGAACAAGACGCGAACACTCGTGTTTTCATCGTATTTTTGGGGATTGCAAAGCGTGGCATCGGAGCCGCTGCGACAAAATGCACCAGCGGCCCCTGCTCGCATAAACGGCACCCCAGCGCAAAGCGCGCCTGCATACCAGCAGCAATTTCGTTTGCACCGGCAACGCCGTATCACATTGGATACAAAGACAAGTTTCACCTTTGTTTCGTTTGTGACAAATCGAAAGCACTTTGAAATTTGAATTAAATTGTTGGAATAAACATGATGAAGCGCTAGAAAATGGGCAAATTCGTTCGGGGGAACGTCCATGAAAAATGCATTCATCGCCATCCTGGCGACCGCCGCCGTCGGCTTGTGGGCCGCCGGTTCTGCATCTGCCGTGCCGGTCAGTGCAGCCGGCTCCGCCAGCGCCTCGGAGACCCTGCCGCTCGCCTTCAATGTCGGGTGGGAAAATGTCTGCCGCGACCGCAGCATTCTGCGCCGCGACCGCAACGGCAACGTCGTTCGCCTGCTGGTGCCGATGTGCAATATGGTGTGGATCGGCCAGCGCTATTACTACCGCGGCAATTACTACGCCGACCCCAATTTCGTCGCGCAAATCTACTGAGAGACGTCTAGGGCTCGGCTCGCGCAGTGCGCAGCAGCGACACAAGAAGCGCCGCGCGGGAATCCGGCATCGCCACCCCGCGCGGCTCGAACACCCGCCGCGCCAGAAAATACCCCGTCAGCTCGAACGCGGCGTTCAGGTCGCGGGCAGAGGGCGGTTCGGCGACATCGGCGATCAGGAAGAACGGCAGGTCGAACAATTGCTGCCGCCACGGCTCGCCGGCATCGCGGCTGACCGCCCGCCCCGATTTCGGCGAGACATAGAGCAGGTCATTGCGCCCGCCGGTGGCCGCACAGCTCTCCAGATCGAGCCCGAAACCAAGCTCCTGCAGCATCAAGAGTTCGAACCGCGCCACCATCATGCCGGCGACGCCCGGCACGTCGAGATGCTCGACGATCGCCTCCAGCACGGCGTGCAGTTCCGGGTGCGGGTCGCGCTCGGGTAGCATGCGGATCAGGCTGCCGAGATGGCTGATGGCGAAGGATGCGTGCGCATGCGCCATCAGACGGTCGGCACGGGGCGTGGTGACCTCGATCGCGAAGGCTCCGAGATGCTCATCGAGCCGCGCCCGCCACACCACGCGCACCCCGTTGCCGGGTTGCAGGCCGGGAGCCTGCCGGCGCGAGGCCCCGCCCCTCACCAGCCCGAGATGCCGGCCATGGCCAGCCGTCAGCAGTTCGACGATGGCGTTGGCTTCGCCATGACGGCGCAGGCCGAGAATGATGCCGTCATCGGTCCATTCCATCGGCCGGCACTGCCCTCACTCGCCGCGCGGAAACTCGAGCCCCATCTCGCGATAGCGCTCCGGGTCGTCGGCCCAGTTCTCGCGCACCTTCACGAACAGGAACAGGTGCACCTTGGCCTCGACGATCTCTGAGAGCTCGATGCGGGCGCCGGTGGAGATCGCCTTGATGGTCTCGCCATTCTTGCCGAGCACGATCTTCCGCTGGCTTTCGCGCTCGACGAAGATGGTCTGCTCGATGCGTACCGAGCCGTCCTTCCGCTCGGTCCACGAATCGGTCTCGACCGTGGAACGGTAGGGCAGTTCATCGTGCAGGCGGTGAAACAGCTTCTCGCGGGTGATCTCGGCGGCCAGCATGCGCATCGGCGCGTCGGAAATCTGGTCCTCCGGGTACAGCCACGGGCCGAGCGGCAGGATCTGCGCCAGCCAGTCACGGACCTCACCGAGGCCATCGCCTTCCAGCGCCGACACCATGAACATGCGGTCGAACGAGATCTTCTCGGCGATCTGCGCGGCAAGGCCCAGCAGGCTGTCGCGCTTGACCAGATCGATCTTGTTGAGCAGCACCGCGCGCGGGCGCTTCACGTCGGCAAGGCCGCGCAGAATGGCGTCGACTTCCTCATTGATGCCGACGCGGGCATCGATCAGCAGGACTACCGCGTCGGCATCGCCCACGCCGCTCCAGGCCGAGCGCACCATCGCCTTTTCCAGCCGGCGCTTGGGCGAGAAGATGCCGGGCGTGTCGACCAGAATGATCTGCGTCGCGCCTTCCAGCGCGATGCCACGCACCAGGCTGCGGGTGGTCTGCACCTTGTGCGAGACGATGGAGACCTTGGTGCCGACCATGGAATTGGTCAGGGTCGACTTGCCGGCATTCGGCGCACCGATCAGCGCAACGAAGCCGCAACGCGTCACCGCCCGACCCTCGCCGTAGCCGGTGTCGCGCGGTGCGTCGTCGTCGCCAATAGTGTCGTTCATAGTTTTTCTCGCTCGAGAAACGCGGCAGCCGCGATCTTCTGTGCACTCTGCTTGGAGGGGCCCGTGGCCTCCACAGGCTCGAAGCCCGGCACATCGACCGCGATGCGGAATTGGGGATTATGGTCCGGCCCCTGCCGTTCCACCAGACGATAGTGCGGCGGCGGCAATCCGCGGGCCTGCACCCACTCCTGCAACGCCGTCTTGGGGTCGCGCACCGCGCCGCCCAGTGGCTTGAAGCGCGGGCGCCAGAAGCGCTCGACCATGGCCTCGGCAGCGGGATAGCCGGCGTCGAGATAGACCGCCGCCAGCACCGCTTCCGCGATGTCGGCAAGGATCGCCGGACGCTCGGCGCCGCCGGAGCGCAGTTCGCCCGAACCCAGCCGAATGAACGGCCCGACGCCCATCTGCACCGCGACCTCGGCGCAAGCTTCCTCGCAGACGAGGTCGGCCAGCCGGCGCGAGAGCTCGCCCTCCTCGGCGGAAGGGTAGGCGCGGTACAGCATGTCGGAGACGACCAGCCCCAGCACATGGTCGCCGAGGAATTCCAGCCGCTGATAGGAGCGCACCCGCGCGCGCGACCCCTGCACGTCGGTCACCGACGAAATGTGGGTCAGCGCAAGGACGAGGTTGGCGCGGTCGCTGAACTTGTGCCCGAGCAGGTCCTCGAGCGCACTGAGACTCGCATCGTCGCCGGCGCGCTTGCCAGCCTTGGTCATCGCACGAACGAAAGGAGACGGTTCCACCGGACCGTCCACGGCCACTTCCAGAACTGCCAGGCCGCCTCACCCTCTTCCACGGAGAAGAAGATCACCTGCGCCCTGCCAATCAGGTTCTCGTAGGGGACATAGCCGACCTGGCTGAGTACGCGGCTGTCGGTGGAGTTGTCGCGGTTGTCGCCCATCATGAAGTAGTGGTCGGGTGGCACCTTGTAGACCGGGGTGTTGTCGTAGAAGCCGTTCTCGACCAGATCGAGCGTGTGATAGCTCACGCCGTTCGGCAGGGTCTCGGTCCAGCGCTTCACGCGCTGCACCTTGCCGTCGCCTTCGTCGTCCATCCAGTAGCCGGCATCGACCCGCGGAACGGCCTGCCCGTTGATGTGCAGGACGCCGTCGATCATCTGGATCTCGTCGCCCGGCAGGCCGATCACGCGCTTGATATAGTCGGTGCTCTCGTCGCGCGGCAGCTTGAACACCACGACGTCGCCGCGGTTCGGCGTCGAGCCGAGCAGGCGCCCGTCGAATAGCGGCGGCGAGAATGGGAAGGAGAAGCGGCTGTAGCCGTAGCTGAACTTCGAGACGAAGAGATAGTCGCCAACGAGTAGCGTTTCCTTCATCGAGCCGGACGGGATGTTGAAGGGCTGGAACAGGAACGTCCGGATGACGATGGCGATGAGAAACGCCTGGAGGATAACCTTGACGGTCTCGCCGAGGCCGCCTTCCTTCTTAGGTTCCGTGGTCGAGGTCATATTGCTTTCCGCTTCGCCTCGCGGTGCGGCTTTGCGCCGCCCGTAGAAGCCGTGCGCTCCTATAGCCGCTCGCCGGTCCTGCGGCAACGCGCGCCGGTCACGATCGCAGGAGGTGCCCCACGGTCATGCATTCGGCACGATCGGAACCGCGCTGATGATGACGAAAGCCTGCGCGATCGGGCCGTCGTCGGTGATGGTGAGATCGATCCGAGCGTCACAGCCGGGAGGCGTCAGTGCCTCCAGACGCGCCTTGGCGCCGCCGGTCAGCTCCATGGTCGGGCGGCCGGAGGCTAAGTTCACCACGCCCATGTCGCGCCAGAACACGCCCTGCGACAACCCGGTGCCCAGCGCCTTGGCACAGGCTTCCTTGGCGGCGAAGCGCTTGGCGTAGCTCTCGGCGCGGCGGGCGCGGCGGTCGGATTTGGCGCGCTCGATCGGCGTGAATACCCGGTCGAGGAAGCGCTCGCCATGGCGCTCCAGCACCTCCTTGAGGCGCCGTGCGTCGGTGATGTCGGAGCCGATGCCGATAATCATTGCGCGATCCTCACGGCGCGTTTCTCATGCAACCATCCCGTGGCGCAGCTTGGCGCGGCCGAGTGCCATGGCCTGCCGCATACGGCGGATTGCGCCTTCCAGCCCCTCAAAGATAGCCTCGCCGATGAGGAAGTGCCCGATATTGAGTTCGCGCACCTCGGCGAGCGCGGCGATGGTCTCGGCGGTGGCGAAGTCGAGCCCGTGGCCGGCATGGACTTCCAGCCCGAGCGCCGCCGCTTGCCGCGACGCCTCGGTCAGCCGAGTGGGCCTCGACATCATGCCCGGCCGCGATGAATTCGCACCACGCGCCGGTGTGAAGCTCGACGACTGCCGCGCCGATGTCGGCGGCACGGGCGATCTGGTCGGCGTCGGGGGCCACGAACAGCGAGACGCGGATGCCGGCCGCGCCCAGCTTCTCGACCTTGTGCGCGAGGTCGATGCCGCCGCCGATCACGTCGAGCCCGCCCTCGGTGGTGCGTTCCTCACGCTTTTCCGGCACCAGGCAGGCGGCGTGCGGGAGCACATCGAGCGCCAGCGCCACCATCTCGTCGGTCGCGGCCATCTCGTAATTCAGCGGGACGTGCAGCAAATCCTTCAAGCGGCGCATGTCGTCGTCGCGAATGTGCCGGCGATCCTCGCGCAGGTGTGCGGTGATGCCATCGGCGCCGGCGGCGCAGGCCAGCATCGCGGCGCGAACCGGATCGGGATTGAGACCGCCCCGCGCATTACGCACGGTGGCGACATGATCGATATTCACGCCCAGGCGGATCGGCGGCACCGGCACCAGCTTGGTCATCGCGTTCACGCCTTCGCCTGGAGGCCGCGGCTGCCCGGCTTCACCGCGGGCATGGCGGCAAGTTCCGGGGGCAGCGCGTCGGCGGAATAGGTCGGGATATCGAGACTGGCGAGCGCGACCAGCTTGACGCCGAGATCGGCCTTGCCGCCGGAGCGGTCGATCAGGCAGGCGGCGCCGACGACATTATGGGTGTGCTCGGCAATCGCCGCCAGGCATTCGCGCGAGGAAAGGCCCGTGGTGACGATGTCTTCCACCATCAGCACGCGGGCGTCCGCAGGGATGGTGAAGCCGCGACGAAGCTGGAACTTGCCGTCCTCACGCTCGACGAACACCGCTTTCGCACCAAGATGACGGGCAGTCTCGTAGCCGGGCAGGATGCCGCCCATGGCGGGGGAGACGACATAGTCGATCTTGCCGAACGCGGCCTCCGCCTTGGCGGCGAGCGCGCTGCACAGCCGTTCCGTGCGCACCGGGTCCATGAAGATGAACATCTTCTGCAGGAATACCGGGCTGCGCAGCCCCGAGGAGAGGATGAAGTGCCCTTCGAGCAGCGCGCCGGCCGCGCGGAATTCGGCCAGAACCTCGTCTTGAGTCATGTCAGCGCACCGATAAAGCTGATTGCGGATCGGCTGCTCTGATAGCCGATCCGCCGCGCGGCGTCACCGATGTTTCACGTTCAGGCCGCGACCCGGTCGGCCGCCTGCATCTCGTCGGTCCACACCTCGAAATTGGCGAGGATGTGCGGGCCGAAGGTGTTGACGATCGGCACGTCGATGGCGTCACGTCCCCGCGCCATCACCACTCGGCCGATACGCGGAATGTTGTGGCGGGCGTCGAAGCTGTACCAGCGGCCGTCGAGATAGGCCTCGAACCAGGCGCTGAAATCCATCGGCGCCGGATCGCGGGGCACGCCGATATCACCGAGATACCCGGTGCAGTAGCGTGCCGGGATATTCATCGCCCGACACAGCGTGATGGCAAGATGGGCGAAGTCGCGGCACACGCCGCGCCCGCCCTGCAGCACGCTGGCTGCCGAGCGCGTGCAGTCGGCATGGTTGTAGCCGAACTCGACATTGTCATGAACGAAGTCGCAGATTGCCTGCACCCGCGCCCAGCCTTCGGGCACCTGCCCGAAGCGGTTCCAGGCTTCGGCGGAGAGAAGGTCGGTCTCGCAATAGCGGCTGCCGAACAGGAAGGTCATCACCTCTTCCGGCAATTGCTCGACCGGCACCTGCCTGGCGGCCATGTTGATGGTGTCGTGCAGCCCGCTGTCGCGGATCACGCCATGATGCTCGATCTCAGTGCGCCCGGCCGGCAGCACGGTGCGGCGGCGGCTATTGCCGAACATGTCCAGCGCGCTCGTTGTCGTGAGCTTCGGCCCGCCCTTCGTCCGTATGAACAAAGGCGATTCTACAATGATGTCTTCGTGGCGCGAGGGATGGACATCGACTGCGAAGCTCGCGGGGGTCGGCGCGGCGCATTCGAGCGCGAGACGAAAGCCGTAGCGGATCCGCATGGATGCCACCTCAGGTTCGGGTTCGATCGGGATAAAGCGTCAAATGCGGGCCGGGGAACCCGAGGAACGCTCACTGCGGAGGCGATGCCGAGCGCAGGCCAGCGAGGCGTGGCCCGCGACCTGCTCGACCTTGCCGACGGCCTCCATGGCGCCGTCGCTGAATGCGCGGCCCCAATATTCCCTCAAAGCGCCGGAAAGGATGCGGAAGGTGCCTTGGAACGCTTCGGTCGGCATCGGCGATCTCCCTCTTAAACGTCGTTCCGGCGGTCTGCCGTTCGAACAACGCGACGAAGACACTTGGGTTCCCGCAGTACGGCGAAGATGAGCGCAGAACGAGCGCAAGCTTATCCGTTTACCCGCTCGACGCTGGAAACCACGGGCCGAGCCCTCAGATCGGCGATGATGCCGTTGAGATGGCGCAGGTCATAGACCCCGATATCGATCACGATGCGGGTAAAGTCCGCCGAGCGCGTCGACATGCGAACATTGTCGATATTACCGTCGCGCTCGCCGATCACCTGCGCCACCTGCGCCAACGATCCCGGTTCATTGGTGGCGACCACGACGATCTGCACTGGAAAGCGCTGCGGGTCGTCCTCGTCCACGTCCCAGCGCACGTCGAGCCAGCGCTGCGGCTCCTCCTCGAAATCCTGCAAGGCCGGCGATTGGATCGGATAGATGGTGATCCCCTCGCCCACGGTCAGGATGCCGACGATGCGGTCGCCCGGCACTGCGCCGCCATTGGGAGCGAAGCGCACGGGCAATTCGCGGTTGATGCCACGAATCGGGATTGCGGTCTTCGGGTCCGGGTCGGTCTCGATGCCGGGGATCTTGAACTTGAGGCTCTGGCCCTGCTCCAGCTCGAACCAGCCCTCGCCCTGCGGCGCGACGCGTTCTTCGGTCCGAGGCCCGGTCCATTCGGGATGCAGCGCCTTCACCACATCGTCCGAGCGCATCTCGCCGCGCCCGACGGCGGCGTAGACGTCATCGAGCGACGTGCGCGCCAGACGGTTCACCGCGCCGATCAGCTTCTCCTCGGAGAACGTCTTGCCGGCCCGCGCCACGGCGCGCTCGACGATCTTCTTGCCGAGCCCGGCATATTGCGCACGCACGGCGGCGCGGGTGGCGCGGCGGATCGCGGCGCGTGCCTTTCCGGTGACGACGATGGACTCCCACGCCGCCGGCGGGGTCTGCGCCGCCGAGGTGATGATCTCGACCTCGTCGCCATTCTGAAGCTCGGAAACCAGCGGCGAGACCTTGCCGTTTATCTTGGCGCCGACCGCCCGGTCACCGACGCCGGTGTGCACGGCATAGGCGAAGTCGATCGGCGTCGCGCGGCGCGGCAGAATGATCAGCCGGCCCTTGGGGGTGAAGCAGAACACCTGATCGTGGAACAGTTCGAGCTTGGTGTGCTCGAGGAATTCTTCCGGGCTCGACCCCTCGGCCAGCAGCTCGATGGTGCGGCGCAGCCAGGCATAGGCGCTGGAATCGCGCGTCAGCAGATCCTCGCCGCTGCCGCCATCCTTGTCCTTGTAGAGCGCGTGCGCGGCGATGCCGTATTCGGCGATCTCATGCATCTGGCGGGTGCGGATCTGCAGTTCGACGCGCTGCCGACCAGGCCCGACCACCGTGGTGTGCAGCGAGCGGTAGTCGTTCTGTTTCGGCGTCGAGATGTAGTCCTTGAAGCGCCCCGGCACGAGCGGCCATTTGGTATGGACGACACCGAGCGCGGCGTAGCAATCCGCCACCGTGCCGACCATGATGCGGAAGCCATAGATGTCGGAGAGCTGCTCGAAGGCGACCGCCTTCTGCTCCATCTTCCGCCAGATCGAATAGGGCCGCTTCTCGCGCCCCTTCACCACCGACTGCACTCCCTTCTGGGCGAGCGCCTCGGTGAGTTCGCGCTCAATGGCGGCAACCAGCTCGCCATTGTCGTCCTTCAGCGCCTGGAGGCGGCTGCGGATCGATTCATAGGCTTCCTGCGAGAGCTGGCGGAACGACAAATCCTCCAGCTCCTCACGCATGTCGTGCATGCCCATGCGCCCGGCGAGCGGGGCATAGATGTCGAGGGTTTCCTGCGCGACGCGGTTGCGCTTTTCCTCCGGCACCCATTTCAGGGTCCGCATATTGTGGAGGCGGTCGGCGAGCTTCACCAGCAGCACGCGCACGTCGTCGGCGATGGCGAGCAGCAGCTTGCGCAGGTTCTCCGCCTGCTTGGCCTGTTTGGAAACCAGATCGAGCTTCTTGATCTTGGTGAGGCCTTCGACCAGCGCGCCGATCTGCGGACCGAACGACTTGTCGATCTCGTCGCGGGTGGCGTCGGTGTCCTCGATGGTGTCGTGCAGCAGTGCCGCGACGATGGTGGCGTCGTCGAGCTTCAGATCGGTCAGGATCGCTGCGACTTCGAGCGGGTGCGAAAAATACGGGTCGCCCGAGGCACGCTTCTGCGTGCCGTGCGCGCGCATCGCATAGACGTAAGCGCGGTCAAGCAGCGCCTCGTCGGTGTTAGGATTATACCGGCGGACGCGCTCGACGAGCTCGTACTGCCGCATCATGACAGGGACTCGCGAGAGGGGTCGGCGATGCCGACCAATGGGTTAGATATCGTCCGGCTGGGATAGCAGCGCAAGCGCCAAGCCGCGGAATCGTCACTTGAAAGCAAAACGGCCCAGCAGTTAGCCGGGCCGTCGAATGCAGATGGGACGAGAAGGCGATCAGCCTTCCTCGTCGTCGCTCGGCTCGGGCGGAACCAGGCCCTGAAGGCCGGCCAGCAATTCTTCCTCGGTCATGCGGTCGAGCATGACGTCCGAATCGTCGCCGCCGGACGAGATCATCGGAACGGTCTCGGGCTCCGGCTCGTCCACCTCGGTGAACTTCTGGAGCGAGTGGATGAGGTCTTCCTTGAGATCTTCCGGCGAGATGGTCTCGTCGGCGATCTCGCGAAGCGCAACCACGGGGTTCTTGTCATTGTCGCGATCGATCGTGATCGGCGAGCCGGAAGCGATCATGCGGGCGCGATGCCCGGCAAGCAGAACGAGTTCGAAGCGATTGTCGACCTTGTCGATGCAATCCTCGACGGTGACGCGAGCCATGCCTCGGCACTCCTGTCGGTGAAACGGGAAAGAGGGTTGCCTTAAACGAATGCGCTCCCGAGGGCAAGCCCGTGGTCCGCAATGCCGCCCTGCGCCACGCTGGCGGCACCGGCACGTCACGCACCTGCCACAAATCAGTTATGTCTATTGGCTGGGCCGATGGCCGCTTCGGCACATCGGCGACGGGCCTTTGTTTTTCAACTTAATTGTTCAGGTATTGCCCATTATGGCTCAAGGCATGGAAAAGATTGCTCTTTTTATCGACGGCGCCAACCTCTATTCCGCTACCAAGTCCCTCGGCTTCGATATCGACTACAAGCGCCTGCTCAAGGAATTCCAGACCCGCGGCTATATTCTCAGGGCGTTCTATTACACCACGCTGGTCGAGGACACCGAGTACTCATCGATCCGCCCGCTGCTCGATTGGCTGGACTATAACGGCTATGCGGTCGTCACCAAGCCGGCGCGCGAATTCACCGACAGCCAGGGCCGGCGCCGGATTCGCGGCAATATGGACATTGAGCTGGCGGTCAGCGCGATGGAGACCGCCGATCATGTCGACCACATCGTGATCTTCTCCGGCGACGGCGATTTCCGTTGCCTGGTGGAGGCCATCCAGCGCAAGGGCGTGCGCGTCAGCGTGGTCTCCAGCGTCAGCACCACGCCGCCGATGATCTCGGACGATCTGCGCCGGCAGGCCGATGCCTTCATCGATCTTGTCGATCTACAGGGCCGCATCGGGCGCGACCCTTCGGAGCGTTCGGGCCGCATGCAGGAGACGCCACGCTTCCTCGAGCGTCGGCCGCCCGCCCCCACAGCCGACGACGACACGCCCGAAGACTGAGCGACGCACATGACCGCTGATCTCGTGCGCACTGTCGCCGAACCCTCGCGCCATTGCCCGCTATGTCCGCGCCTGGTCGCGTTCCGCGAGCAATGGCGGGCGCTGGAGCCCTCGTGGCACAACGCCCCGGTGCCGTCCTTCGGACCGGAGGACGGCCGCCTGCTCATCGTCGGGCTGGCGCCCGGCTTGCGTGGAGCCAACCGCACCGGGCGGCCCTTCACCGGCGATTATGCCGGCGAACTGCTCTATTCCACCCTGATAAAGTTCGGCTTCGCCACCGGCAGATTCGAGGCGCGGCCGGACGACAGTTTGAGGCTCCGGGATGCGCGCCTCACCAATGCGGTGCGCTGCGTGCCGCCGGAGAACAAGCCGACCACCGAGGAAATGCGTACCTGCCGCCCGTTCCTCTCGGCCACCATCGGCCGGCTGCCGCACTTAGGGGCTATCGTCGCGCTCGGTAAGATCGCGCATGATCAGGTGCTGGCGGCCCATGGCGAAAAGCTGTCGCACTACAAATTCGGCCATGGCGCCGTGCACCGGATCGGCGAAATGGTGCTTTTCGACAGCTACCATTGCTCGCGCTACAACACGAACACCGGCGTGCTGACGACGCCGATGTTCCACGCGGTGTTCGCCAAGGTACGTGCCCACCTCGATTCGCTGGGTTAACCGGCGACCGGCGCCCACAGCACCTGCTCGATGCGCCGCGCGCCGGTCGCCAGCATCACCAGCCGATCCAACCCCAGCGCGATGCCTGACGCCTCGGGCATCAAGGCGAGAGCATCGAGGAAGTCCTCGTCGATGGGGTAGCGCTCGCCATAGATGCGCTGCTTCTCGTCCATCCACTGGATGAACCGGCGGCGCTGCTCCTTGGCGTCGGTGAGTTCGCCGAACGCATTCGCCAGCTCGACGCCGCAGACATAGAGCTCGAACCGTTCCGCCACGCGCGCATCGCCGGGCTTGGGCCGAGCCAGCGCCGCTTCGGAGATCGGGTATTCGCACAGGATCGTCGCGCGCCCGATGCCGAGGAACGGCTCGATCTTCTCGACCATCACCCGTGTGAATACATCCGCCCAGCTATCGTCGTCCGCCACGCGAATGCCCGATGCCTTCACCGCCTGCCACAGGGCGTCGCGATCACTGCCGCCCTCGCCTACCGTCGCCATCAGGTCGATGCCGGCGAACTGCGTGAACGCATCGGCCACCGTCATCCGCTCCGGCGCGAGGTGCGTATCCGTGGTGAGATCGCCGAAGCGAAAGGTGTCGATGCTCACTGCGTCGGCGGTCGCCGCCAGCAGCGCCACGCAATCGTCCATCAGCGCGTCATAGGTCTCATTGGCGCGATACCACTCCAGCATGGTGAATTCCGGGTGGTGCAGCGCGGTGCGCTCGCCATTGCGGAACACGCGGGCGAAGGTGAACAGACGTTGCTCGCCCGCCGCCAGCAGCTTCTTGGCGGTGAATTCCGGCGAGGTGTGGAGATAGCGCGGCACGCGCGTTCCGTCCGAGCCCTCCAGCACCGTCGCGAACGCCTTCAGATGCGTCTCGTTGCCTGGCGAGACCTGAAGGATCGGCGTCTCCACCTCGATGAAGTCGCGGGCGGCGAAGAAGTCCCGCAGCCCCTGCATCACCTTGTTACGCGCCACGAGGGCCGGCCGCCGGTCGGCATGATTGCCGGGAGACCACCAGGGTGACACGGGAACTGACATAAGGGTTGCTCCGGCGGGGTTGGCGGATAGCGGACGCGCTTGTATAGGAACGCCCAACGGAATCCCGGTGCGCGCCTGTCACATCCCAGCGCACCCAACAGCCAGAGGACCGCAATGGTCAAGGTCATCGCCAGCTCGCTGCGCAAGGGCGCCGTGCTTGATATAGACGGCAAGCTTTACGTCGTGCTCACCGCCGACAACATCCATCCCGGCAAGGGCACCCCGGTGACCCAACTCGACATGCGTCGCATTTCCGATGGCGTGAAGATTTCGGAGCGCTACCGCACCACCGAGCAGGTGGAGCGCGCCCATGTCGAGGATCGCCCGCACACCTTCCTGTACAACGACGGCGAAGGGTTCCACTTCATGAACCCGGAGAATTACGATCAGGTGGCCGTGCACCCGGACGTGGTCGGCGACCAGGCGCCGTATCTGCAGGAAGGAATGCAGGTCATGCTGAAGATGTTTGAGGGCAACGGCATCGCCATCGAACTGCCGCAGCGCGTCACGCTCGAAGTCACCGAGACCGAGCCGGCGATGAAGGGCCAGACCGCGTCCTCGTCCTACAAGCCCGCAATTCTGTCGAACGGCGTGCGTTCTGCCGTGCCGCCGCATATCGCGGTCGGCACCCGCGTCGTCGTCATGACCGCCGACGGTTCCTACGTCGAGCGCGCCAAGGACTGATGCCTGGCACATCGGCCTGAATCAGAAAAGCCCGGGCATGACCTGGGCTTTTTCGTGTCTGGATGGATAGGCTGTCAGCCCTTGTCGCGCATCAGCCGCTGCTTGTCGCGCGCCCAGTCCTTGGCCTTGAGCGCCTCGCGCTTGTCATGCGCCTTGCGGCCGCGGGCGATGGCGAGCTCGATCTTGGCGCGGCCGTCGCCGTTGAAATAAATCCGCAGCGGCACCACCGTCATGCCTTCGCGCTCGACCGCCTGCCACAGCTTGGCGATTTCGCGCTTTTTCAGTAGCAGCTTGCGCGGCCGCCTCGGTTCATGGTTGAACTGATTGGCCTTAAGGTATTCAGGAATATAGGAATTGTAGAGGATCGCCTCGCCGGTCTTCGCCGTCGCATAGCTCTCGGAAATGGTCGCCTTGCCGGTGCGGAGGCTTTTGACCTCCGTGCCGGAAAGCGCGATTCCCGCCTCGAACACCTCGCCGATCTCGAAATCGAAACGAGCCCGGCGATTGTCGGCGACGACCTTGCGCGGCTGCTCTTTCTTGTCGGCCATCATATTTGCTCCGGACCGGAGCAAATGCCCCGATCTTCGTTCAGTTTATCAGACCGGCATGGACCATGGCGGCGCGCACGATGTCCTTGGTCTGCTCCGTCACCGGGACCATGGGAAGGCGCGCCTCGGCGGTCATCTTGCCCAGCACCTGTAGTGCATATTTGGTGGGGCTCGGGTTGGTTTCAACGAACAGTGCCTGGAACAGCGGGAACAGGCGGTCCTGTAATTCCAGCGCGCCGCGATAATCGCCGGCGATGCAGGCGTTCAGCAACTGCGAGCACAGCTTGGGCGCGACATTGGAGGCCACCGAGATGCAACCGTCGCCGCCATGCGCCATGAAGGCCAGCGCGGTGGCGTCCTCGCCGGAGAGCTGGTTGAACCCCGCCCCCATCGCCTGGCGCTGCTGGCTGACGCGCACCAGATTGGCGGTCGCGTCCTTCACGCCGCCAATGTTGGGCAGCTCGTACAGCCGCGCCATCGTCTCCACCGACATATCCACGACCGACCGGCCGGGAATGTTGTAGATGATGATCGGAATGCCGATCGCGTCGTTGATGGCCTTGTAGTGCTGGTACAGGCCTTCCTGGCCGGGCTTGTTGTAGTACGGCGTCACCACCAGCACCGCATCCGCCCCCGCCTTCTCGGCGTGGCGAGCGAGGTCGATGGCCTCGATGGTGTTGTTGGAACCGGCGCCGGCGATGACAGGCACGCGTCCTCCGGACTGCGCGACGGTCCATTCCACCACGCGCTTATGCTCGTCATGCGAGACCGTCGGACTCTCGCCGGTGGTGCCGACCGGCACCAGGCCGTGGATGCCTTCCTCGATCTGCCAGTCGACGAGGTCACGAAACGCTTTCTCGTCCAGCGCACCGTCGCGGAACGGCGTCACGAGAGCCGTAAAGGAACCACGAAAGGGAAGCTGGTGAGGCATGGCGCGCTCCTGGAGACTTTCTCATAATTGTCATGCGCCGCAATTCTGCGTGCGGCGAGGGCGCATCAGATATCGCGTCGGCGCGCGGGAAGAAAGGGTGTTGTTGATCCCATCCTTGGCAAACCGGCCTGAGTGGAGCACCCTGCCCCTGTTTTGCCGGGTTGGTCGGGCACAAACCAGGGGCTGCGGAACGGGTGCTTTTGCGCCATCGGGGTTGTGGTTAGCAATTCGTCAATAAGATCGCGAGACAACTGACGGAAGATGCGGTCCGGATCGGGCTGCCGGAGCGCCATATTGGCGTCGTCTGTTTGTCGGGAGTGCGGATTTCAATGAGCCATAATCGGCCCACCGAGAACAGGCACAGCCAGCTTCGCCACCGTAAAACCGGCGCGACTCTGCCATTTGCGGCGGCCCTCCTGCTGGCGTCCACGGCCTGCTTCATGCCGGCTCAGGCCGAAACCAAGAAGCCCGAACCGAAGAAGACCGAATCGGCAAAGTCCGCTTCCAAGCCGTCGTCGAAGGCGGCCGCCAAGCCCGCGGCAAAACCGGAAGCGAAATCCGCCAAGAATTCCAAGGACAAGGCCAAGCCCGCTGCCAAGCCTGGTGCGACCGCCAAGGCGACCCCGGCGAAGAAGCCCGCTCCCGTCGCCGCTGCCCCGGTCGCGACCCCCGTGCCGATCTTAACCGGCGCGATGGGTGATCTGCAGACCGCGGTCAGTCTCATCGAGAAGGGCCAGTCGGCCCAGGCGCTCGCCATGGCCGACCAGATGCGCGACTCCGGTTCGCAGGCGATGGTCCGCTGGCTGGCGCTGCGCGTTACCGCCCGCGATGTCGGCTTCGACCGTGCCGTGGCGATTCTCCGTGCCCATCCCACGCTGCCGACCCCGGTCGTGCTGCGTCGCCGGATGGAGTATCTGCTCTATGTCGAGAACAAGGATCCGCAGACGATCCTCACCTTCTTCGCCGAGCAGCGCCCCTATTCCGGTGAAGGCAAGATAGCTCTCGCCCGCGCTTTGTTCGCTGCCGGCGATCAGAAGGCCGGCACGGCGTGGTTGAAGGACGCCTGGCACGAGGACGCCCTGTCGTCGGACGTCGAATCCACCGTCATGGTCGAGTTCGGCGGCGTTCTCACCCGCGCCGACCATAAATACCGCGCCGACAAGCTGCTCTATGCCGAGGATGCCGAGCGCGGCCTGCGTGCCGCCGGGCGCGCCGGCCCGGATGTGGTGGCTCTGGCGAAAGCCCGCATCGCGCTGTCCTCGAAGAATTCCGGCGATCCCGCCAAGCTGCTGGCCGCGGTTCCCGGTTCGCTGCGCTCCGACCCGGCCTATCTGTACACGCAGGCCAAGATCCAGCGCCGCAATGGCGACGATGCCGCCGCCGCCCGCACGCTGTCGGCCGCCCCGCGCGACCCGAACGCCCTGATCGATACCGATGAATGGTGGATCGAGCGCCGTCTGGTCGCCCGCGAGCTTCTCGATCTCGGCGACGCCAGGACTGCCTACAAGGTCGCGCGCGATGCCGCCCCGCCGGAGAACGAGCATCTCGTCGCCGAGCAGCAGTTCACCGCCGGCTGGATCGCGCTGCGCTTCCTCAACGACCCGAAGACCGCCCAGCAGCATTTTGCCCGTATCGCCGAGGGCCAGAAGCACCCGGCGACGATCTCGCGCGGCTATTACTGGCAGGGCCGCGCCTGGGAAGCGATGGGCAGCACCGCCAATGCCCGCCAGCAATATGGCCTCGCCGCCGAATACAGCACCGCCTATTACGGCCAGCTCGCCCGCGCCCGCATCGGCCAGCCCGAATTGAAGGTGCGCGCCGCCCCGGCCGCCAGCGCCGCCCAGCGCAACGCGTTCGCCCGCGATGAAGGCGTGCAGATCTTCAAGCTGCTGCAGAAGCTCGACAAGTCGAGCCTTGCCATCGCGCTGGCCCATGATCTGGCCGAGCGCCTGCCGGATGCCGCACAGGTCGGCCTGCTCGCCGAGATCGCCAAAAGCGACGGCGATGCACGCACCATGACCACCATCGGCAAGATCGCGCTGTCGCGTGGCATGGCGCTGGACACCGACGCCTATCCGATCATCGGCATCCCGCGCTACACCGCGATCACCACCCCCGATGTCGACCGTGCCCTGGTGTTCGCCATCGCCCGGCAGGAGAGCATGTTCAATGCCTCCGCCCAGTCCAGCGCCGGCGCCACCGGGTTGATGCAGGTGATGCCGGCGACCGGCCGTACCATCGCCAACCGCACCGGCGCCAAATTCGAGGCCGCGCGGCTTCGCGATCCGACCTTCAACGTGCAGTTCGGCGCCGCCGAGCTGCGCAGCCTGCTCGACAATTACCACAGCAATTACGTGCTGACCTTTGCCGGCTACAATGCCGGACGCGGCAATGTCGCGAAGTGGGTCGCGCAATATGGCGACCCGCGCGACCCCAGCGTCGATCCCATCGACTGGGTCGAGCGCATCCCATTTTCGGAAACCCGCAACTATGTCCAGCGGGTGATGGAAAATGCGCAGGTCTACAAGGCCCGCTTCGGCACCCGCGACACGCTTCAGATCGAGGCGGACCTGCGCGGCTCGCGGCTCTAGCCGTACCGTTTGCGCGAGAAGGTGCGGCGCAGCCAGCACCCGGCCACGCAGCCGACGATGTAGGCGCCGACCAGCAGGCCGGTGATCTCCAGCGCGAACTCGGTCATGGCGTCGCCTCCCCCGCTTCCGGCTCGGCTATGGCACGCCGGGGCGTGCACCCGCTGAACCAGCCGGTTGCCAGCCCGATGGCGAGCGCGCCCAGCATGTAGGGCCAGAGTTCGAGCGCCAGAAACCACATTCCCTACCTCACGATCAACTGGATGCCGGCGGCGTTGCCCCCGGGCACCGTCTGCGCGGCGAGCGCGGCATAGCCGTTGGTCACCAGCCGCTCGGGCGAGATGCCGGCCTGCGCGAGATATTCCACCACAGCCTGCGCGCGCGCCTGCAGGAAAGCCGCGTCCTTCGCATCATGGCGCACGGTGATCTCCAGGATCGCGTCGGGGCAACCGCCCGCTGCCGCCGCAACATGATCGAGCAGGCCCCGGCTCGCCGGATCGAGCCTGGCGGACGCATCGGCGAACACGATGGCGCCGCGCGTCAGCAGGTCGCCGATCGCCTTCTGGCACGCCGCCTTGTCCATCGCCGCAGGCACCGCCGCCACCTCAAGGCCGAGATCGAAGGCGAAACCCGGCGGCAGGTCGGCGTTCAGCGCCGACCGGATCGATTCGACCGCTGCCGGATAGAGAGCAGTGCCGGTCAGCCGCAGCTTGGCGTCCTCGAAGCGCGCCTCGCCTGTGCCCAGCCGGGCGAGCTCGCGCAGCGCCACCATCACCGCCTGCGCATAGCCGGCCGGTGCACCCTGTGCCACGGCGGACACGTCGTTCACATTCATCCCGAGGAACTGCACCTTGGCAGCCGCCAGCAGTTTCTCGTGGTCGGGAAGCGAGGGATAGAAGCCCGACATGGTCAGCCCGTCGGCGTCCTTGCGCAGGCCGAACACATAAGGCGCGACCACCGGCGGGCGCACGTCGCGCTCCAGCGTGAAGCCGCGAAGCGGCACTTCGCCGAGCGCGGCGATCACGGCGTTATAGGCCGCGGAATCCTGCGCCTCGCCGGAGATGGAAAGCGCCACGCCTTTGCCGCGCACCGCCCCTACCCTCAGCTTGGCGAGTTGCGAGACGCCGAACACGGTGGCGTTGACCCAGGCTTCCGCGGGCGGCCCGCCCGCTGCGATGCGCATCTCGTCGCTCAGCGGCACGCCGGGAAAGCCGGCGCGCATCGCGTCCAGCACCAGGCGCTTGGCATCCTCGGAGGGCGAGAAGCCGGTCAGGCGCAAGCCGTTGCCGCCGCGCTGCACCGCCCAGGTGAATGGCGCCACGGTCGGCGCCTCCACGGCGAAGCGTGTCAGCGTATAGCCTTCCGGCACCGAGCGCCGCGCGCCGGCCATGGCGTCATAGGCGGCGAAGTCCGGCGCCGAGCCCTCGATGGAGATTGTCGTTCCCGACAGAGTGACCTTGCCATCCGGCAGACGCCCGAGCTGGTTCAGCGCGAACGACACCGCCTTGAGCCAGCCATCGGTCGGCGGCGCGCCGTCGGCAAGGCGCAACTGGTCGGAGATCGCCGCACCCGGCACCGCGCCGCGCACCACATCGAGCAGCGCCCGGCGCGCGTCCCCGAGCGGGATATAGCCGGAGAGTTTCACGCCATCGCGCTCGCGCTCGGCCGACCACACGAAGGGCGAGACGGTCGGCGGCAGCACGGCGAAGCGCGCCAGCTTGAAATCGCCCGGCAATTCGCTGCGCACCGTCACTTCCAGCGCGTCATAGACGGTGAAGTCCGGTGCCCGCCCCTCGATCGAGAAGGCATCGTCGGAAATGGTGATGCGCCCGGCCGGCATCTTGGCGAGTTGCTCGATGCCGAAGATCACCACGCCGGCGAAATCGCCTGCCGGCATGCCGCGCGCCCGAACCAGCTCGACCTCGCCGGTCACGACGACACCGGGTGCCATATGCGCGGCGGCCTCGGCGATACGGCGGCGTGCATAGGTCGAGGGGACATAGCCGCTCAGATGCAACTTGGAGCCGTCGCGGATCGCGGAAAAGGTGAAGGGCCGGCGCTCGGGCAGCAGCGTCGTGCGGTCCTCGACCAGCCGCACGCCGAACAGCCGCCCGAGTTCGGCGCGCACCTTGATTCGCGCCTCTTCCGACAGCGCCTCACCTTCCAGCAGCGCGTCGCGCCCCTCGAAGCGGGCATGCGCCCATGATTCACCTATTTCGGTGAGAAGCGTGTCCGAACGGGCCGCGAGGTCGGCCTCGACAGGCCCGCGCGCAAAGAAAACCGCAGCCGCCACAAGCACAGCAAGGGCGGGCAGCCCCTTCCACCAGGCGCGCCAGCGACACATCAGACTCTTCCCCCGTCTCGCAGCCGGCTTCTGCCGGCCCCGACGCGGCGCGACTTCATCATAGTTCCGCGCCATCAGGAAGTCGGCTCGTATGCGTACAGGGCGTTCAGACCCACTCGCCCTGCCGCATGACGGCTTCGGCCTCGCCGGTGGCGGTGATGCCGTCGACATCCACCGTGCCCGATCCGATCATCCAGTCGATATGGATGAGGCTGGAATTGGCCCCGCGCGCCGCCAGTTCCTCGGGCGTCAGCGCCGAACCATTGATAAAGCACTTGCTGTAGGACTGGCCGAGCGCGATGTGGCTGGCGGCGTTCTCGTCATAGAGCGTGTTGTAGAACAGCAGCCCGCTCTTGGAGATCGGAGAGGAATGCGGCACCAGCGCTACCTCGCCGAGCCGGCGGGAACCCTCGTCGGTCTCCAGCACCTTGTTCAGTACGTCGAGCCCGGTGCGCGCCTGCGCCTCGACGATGCGCCCACCCTCGAACTTGACCGCGATGTCCTGGATCAGCGTGCCCTGATAGGATAGCGGCTTGGTGCTGGCGACGTAGCCGTCCACCCGCAGCTTGTGCGGGGTGGTGAAGACTTCCTCGGTCGGGATGTTGGCGTTGCAGACGATGCCGTTCTTGGCGGTGGAGGCGCCACCGGCCCATTCATGCTCGTCCGCCAGCCCGACGATCAGATCGGTGCCCGGCCCGCGGAAGCGTAGCGCGGAATAGCGCTTGGTGTTCAAAAGCGCGGTGCGGGCGTTGAGTTCGCCATTATGCGCCTGCCAGGCCGCGACCGGGTCCGGCGTGTCGACGCGCGAAGCGGCGAAGATGGCGTGCCAGAGCTTGGCGACCGCAATGTCTTCCGGATCGTCGGGGAACATCGCCCTGGCCCAGGCCGGCGAGGCATAGGACACGATGGTCCAGTTGATGTCGAAGCCGGCGATCAGCGACAGCGCCGGCATATAGGCCTTGGAGCGCGCGCGATTGGCCCGCGACACTTTCTCGGGGTCCTCATGGGCCAGCAGCGAAGGGTTCTCGCCGGAGATGGCGAGCCGCGCGGCGCCGCGCTTGAAGGCGTTGGCCATGCCCTCATAGAGCCAGCCGGTCGCCTCGTCGAAGCTGTCGTCCGGCGCATGGCGGAAGCGCATCAGCGTCGCCTCCTCGTCGGAGAAGAACGTTGTAACCAGGCTCGCGCCGGCCTTGTAGGCATGCTCGGTAATGCGCCGCACCAGCGGCAGGGCCTCGATGGAGGCGGTGATGACCAGTTCCTGCCCCGCGCGCAGCCCGAGCCCCACCTCAACAGCGACCTGACCGAGTCGGTCGAGCCGCTCATCATGCGTCAGGGCTTCAACGGGAACGCCGGCGTGCTTGGTCATGCTGGTCTCCGAATGCTCAATCGACTGTCTCGCGGCCACTGCCGCCCGATCGGGGCCATCAAGAGACGAGAGGCGCAGCGCGTCAAGGTCGGCACCATCACAACGAAAAAGGGCAGGCCCAAGGCCCGCCCCTTTTGTCAGGCGATCACATTATCGGGTGGAGCGCTGATTGGCGCGTTCCTGATTGATGATCGCTGCGTCACCCGGCATGTACCAGGGATCGGCATAGCTGGGCTGATAGCCGTAATTCGGACCGAGGGTCCGATACATCGGACGGGGCTGAACCACATAGGCCGGTTCGTCCACATAGACGTTGCGGCCTTCATACATCGGCTGGCCGTAACCACGATACATGGTGCCGCGATAAACGGTGTCGGCATTGGCATTGGCGATGCCGCCAACAGCGATGATACCGAGAGTGGCGGATGCAAGTATTAGCTTACGCATAATAATTCTCCGTTCTGCCTTGGTATTCGTTTGAGCGCCGGACCGCTCGGGTTCGGCGTCGTTCAGCAGACAACGGCCCGCGAACGGATTTGGTTCCGTTCACGACATCGCGCGCAGCAATAAGAATTATCATTCGCAGCCTCGACGCCGGGGGACCGGGGATGACATCTTATTTGATTACCACCCGACGAGCCGGTTAACGATCCAGCCGGCGCCCACCGCAACCGCGAGGCTGATGGCCACGGCGATGAACACCGAGCGTCGCGTCGTCATCTGCAGCTGCCGGTTCTTGGCGGCATGCGCCAGCGTGGTGGCGGCTTCCCTGATCGCGCCTTCCGCGTTCGGCCAGACCCGTGCGCCGTCGCGCACGATCATGAGGTTCTCGGCCTTGCCGAAATTCTCGATCAGATGGCCGTCGCCATCACGCTCTACATCGTCGGGCGCCGGGACGACGCGCTCGGAAACCATGCGCGGATCGTCCGACCACAGGAAGACGCGCTTGCCCCTGGCCTCGGCATAGCCGATCTCGAACGCCGTGCCGGGGTCCATGTGCACGCCGCGAAACGGCGTGATGTTGGCGACCAGGTCCATCATGTCGATGCAGCGGCGGCGGATGTCGGGATCCTTGCCGTCCAGCGGATACAGCCCCTCGACGCCGTGCGCCGCGCACAGCGCCTTCAGCCGCGTACCCTGCGCGACGGCGTCGGGCCGAAACACGTCGGGACCGGCGAGATAAAGGCGGAGACGGGCCATGAGCGTACTGTTCTCGGCGGCGGCGCCAGGTCTGTGCGAAGGCGTTGGAATGGCGACCCCGGCTGGGCTCGAACCAGCGACCTGCCGCTTAGAAGGCGGCTGCTCTATCCAGCTGAGCTACGGGGTCCGCAGGTAGGGCCGATCGTCCGGTCAATGGGCGCTCAGTGCGTCCACTGGCCGACACGGCGGAAGCTGAAATTGTCGGAATAGGCCATCTTGCGGCGCGCCGGCTCCTGCGGCTCCTGCAACTGATAGGCGATGCCATGGCGCTCGGCATAGGCGATGGCTTCTTCCTTGGTGTCAAAGTGCAGGCGCAGCTGGCTGTTCATGTCGCCAGACGAGGTATAGCCCATCAGCGGCTCGACCTGCCGGGCCTGCGCGGGTTCGTAATCCAGCGTCCACAGCTTGGTCTTGGCGGTGCCGGACTGCATGGCATTCCGCGCCGGCTTGTAGATGCGTGCAACCATGAAACTCGCTCCCGCCTGCCTTCACGCCACTGGGGCCGTGAGGTTTACACATCCGGCTGGTCGGGGCAGCAGGATTCGAAACTCCCTCTACCCTTTGATAATTCAAGCAGCCGTTCTTACGCTCCTTTGAATGGAACGCAGAGCAATTGCTTAATTTGCCCCCACCATTCTTGCAAGCAGGATCGCTTCAATACCGCCATCGCCTATCGGCTCGACGGCGAGCAACCCAGCTCTTTCGAGAAGCCGCTCCAATTTCTCCGCACCAGCCCTCTCATAGAAGTGTCACCCGCACGTGGCATTCTTTTTGCTGACGTATTTTCGAACGAAATGTGGAGGAGCGCCCCATGGCATCAGAGCAGGCATTTGTCCGTTTTCAGATCAATCGCCTTAACCGCGAAGAGCAGCGTCTAAACTCGCATATTGAACGATTGATTATCGCCCGAGGAGCCACCATTTTATCGGAGAAAGATAATGTCGAACGGATGATCAAGCGAGCTCAAGATGAGCTGGATCACGTAGCGAAGACTATCAGTTCATATAACTGAGACGTTTTTAAGCTAATGAATAGCATTAACGCTGGGTGACGATTGTCGCGCGAGGGGCTCTGCGGCATGCACCTCGCCCCACTAATGCCCGCCAGCTTACAAAGATCATATCGTGCAGTAAGCATAGGTCATGGGTTCCGCAGCTCGTAAGCTTCCGTCGCTGCTCTATTTTTTTCGTTCAGCCGGACCATCCAGTTAGGAACTCCAAAAATTGCAAAGCCGCTGACGACTGCTACCAGAATCGACAGGTAAATTATCTTCTGCTGTCGGGTGACAGGTTCTCTCACGTTGTCATTTCCCCAGCGTCATAAGCATGCCCTTATCTACGTCCTACCCGCCAGGGACTATAAGGGCCGATAACCACGGAACGCCAGCGATCGTGTCGCTGCTCGGAGGGCGGGCGGAGGCGGCGTTGATCGCCATCAGCTTGGCGCGGGCTTTGGCGGCCGCCTCGCTCTGCACTTCGATCGCCTCTCCTGGCACGAGGTCGCCCTCGTCGTTTCGGCCGAACGGCACGGCGACGTAATAGGTCACCGACATCTACCCCTCCGTCCGCTCGGGAAGCGTCCGGAAATCCCAGCCATCCGGACGTTTCGGCCATCCCTCGCAGCAGGCATTGATTGCCGCCTCTGACGCGTCCATCCAGGCCATGGCCGCATCCCATTCCTGTTCGGTAAGCCCGAGCAACGGCGCCTGTTGCGGAGCGGAGGTGTCGAGATCGCGCTCGGCTTGAAGTCGGGCATGACGGGCTCCGCAGGGTCTGTTCTCGCCGGCCAGATTTGGGCTAGCCTGCCTTCATGTGCAACCTCTACAGCCACACCTCCAACGTCCAGGCGATCATCGATCTCGTTGGCGAACTTCGGAATAATGCCGGCAACCTGCCGCCGATGCCGGGCATCTTCCCCGACTATCCGGCGCCGATCGTGTGAAACACCGACGCCGGCCGCGAGCTTGGCTAGTGCCGAGGTGCCTTTCCAGGCTTACTACCCGCTCGAGAGCCGAGCAGAACTCCGCAGTTTGGAAATGCGATGAAGCTGACCCATGATCGTGATCTCATTCTTGACGCATGGGCGCGTGGCGAATCGAGCAGCAAGATTGCAGACAGGGTTGGCTCATCACCGGGCTATGTTAGGACCATCGTCAAAGTCGCCCGAGAGAACGGAGACGCGAGGGCGTTAAGCCGAGGCCAACCGGGCGTCAGTTATCGCTCTTCGCCAAGCCTTGACCATGATGCGATTCTAGATCGATGGTCCTGGGGCTGGGCGACCTCGGAGATAGCACGCTTTGCGGGCACAACCCCAAAAACCATATACGGCATGTTGATCAACTATCGGCGCCGTGGCGATCGGAGAGCGGTACTACGCAAAACTAGGCATCAGTAATTTGTATACGCGTACCCCGCCGCGATCTTTGATGCCCGCGCTGCCTTGCTGGGCGCGTTCAAGCCCCTTATCGGGCTTATTGTTCACCACAGCCTGGGATGGCGATCGACGGCCGGCGGCGGCTCATCAGGCGGCGGCGGTTCCGTGGTCTCGATATCCGGGAAGTAGATGCCGCACCTCGGCTCATACTTCCGCAACTTTGTCCGACCGTGCGGCGGATGGCGCGGCCACGGGCACGTAAAGGCGATACGGTCGAGCAGCTCTTCCAGCTTGCAGCCGGCACCATTCTCTTCATGACCTCTCATGAGAACATAAACGGAACGATGGCGGCGCGGAGTCAACCAGATCGGGTTACGCCCGACGCAAAAAGGCCCCGCCCTCCCGAAGGAGAGCGGGGCCAGTTGAGACAGGGAGGCCACGGTTCCAGAGGACGGGAGCCGGGTTATTCGGCCGGATGGCCGAATGCAGATGCGCCGGCGGGCAGCGGACGTGGGGCAGGCTTCCGGCTTTGCAAATGTAAGTGCGACAATTGCGCCGTTGCGGCACAACCACACGGCGCTTTACTCTCCGACAAGCGGCTCCCAGATCTGAGGTAAACAATGCCTAGGGATGATTTTGGAGAGCCGGAGAGATCATTGCCGGCAATCGTGGACGACTTCGCTTTTGAAGTCGACGACGAAGGATCTTGCGTTGTAACTTTCGCCAGTCAAGGGAATCAGGTTGCGGTCTTATTTCTTAAGGGGCAGCAAGCTGACACATTAGGGCGACTGCTCACGCACAGGATAGACCGCATTCGAAACAGAAATTAAAATGCTAACGCTGCAATGCTTTGGAACTGACGCTTTGGTCGTAATTCACTGACAATTTACTACCGGATTCCTCACACTTCGATCAACGTAATGGGTGAGAATACCCGCCGAATTTGATGAGGAGGCGCCAATGCAAGACAACAACGAAGCAAATGGACACCAACTACTCGGGGGCTTCGCGGCCCTGACAGCCATCTTCGCTGTCTTAGTATATCTCTGCTTCTGAGCGCAGGCATCTAAGGCACGACATCAACGCCCACCTTCCGCAATGGCGTCTAATCGCCCAAAATCCCGGGCCTATCGCGTGCTGGCCGCCCGCTTCGGCGCCGCCTCGATGACGCGATCGAGGTGACGCCCTAAGACCTTATGACATGCGCACGTATGCCCACCCAGAGGGCGATCAGCAGCCCCCCGGTCAGCATAGCGATGATAGTGTAGCCGATCTTCGCTGCGATGCCGTCGCTAGCCTTGCGTAGCCGCCGCACGAAACGAAAATCCTCGCGCGCCTCCTGTCGGTCCTCGGCGTCCTCGAGGAATAGTCCGGCATCAGCCAGGCCGCGCTGGACTGCCAGCTCCATCATCTTGGAGAGCTCATCCCGCGATATGGCGACGACGACGGATTCATTCTCGTTTGTCAGGCTCATCATCGCGCACCCTCGAAATTCGACCGTACGTCGCCGTACCAGCCTCGCCCCTGATCAAGGCGACCGTTGGCGAGAGCGAGCGCCGTGTAGGTGCGGGCCAGCGCCACACGGGCGTCCATGCCAACCTTGAGCGGCGGCACCGGAACAGGCGCGAGCCAGTCCGGCGCAAGCGGCAGCTGCACGGGCGCTGGCTTAGGGTCCGCCGCGCACCCCGCGCAGATCATCGTCAGTGAGAGCACAGCCTGCATCGGGCCGGGCGGCCAGCGTCGTTTCATAGGCATTGGTCCGCTCCTGGCTGTCATAGAGGTCTTGGTCGAGGATCAGGGATCGCCGGCTCGCGTCTTCGCCGGCCGCGCGCGCGGCATCCCGCTCGAAGGTCACGGCGGCCAGCCGATCGCTGAGCTCGGCGGTCTCGTAGACCGACTTCGCGGATCCGACACCGGCGAGATAGCAGGAGGTGCCAAGCGCGATGACCGCGCCGACAATGGCCAGCCGGGCATAGGGCACGAGCGGCACAGCCGAATAGATCAGCAGCCCGATGCCGAGCAGGAATAGTCCGCCGGCGCCGAAGGTGACCGACCAGGCGGGGAGCCATGAGAGAATGAGCGCCACCATCAGCGCACGCCCTCCAGGCAGAAGGCGCGTTCCGCCTTGCGGCGGTTCACCAGCCCCTGAATAACCCGGCCGCCGGCCCTGTTGAACGCGAGCAGGGCGTCGCACGCGCCACGCAGGTCGCCGGCATTGGCGCGGCGGGCGACCGTCGACTTGCAGAACGCCCCGGTTCCGATGTTGTAGGAGAGCGAGAGGAAGGCGACGTAGGCCTTGTCGGGGATGCGATCCGGCGCCGTCAGGCAGCGCCGCATGCCGTCCTCGAAGTCCTCGATGCCGTCGACCAGCTTGGTATCGCACTGTGCCTTGGTGAAGCGCATGCCGGCCTTCACGCCGCGCGTCTCGCCGTAGCAGACGGTCCAGACGCCGATGATGTCGCGATAGCTGTTGAGGCGAAGCCCCTCCCAGCCGCCGACCAGCACGACAGCGAGCGCGCCGGCGGCGGTCAGGCCGATGCCAGCCTTCTTGAGCCTGCTCATGACTTGTCCTCGATGTTGGATTGCGCGACCACGCGGGCGATGAAGGCCAGCGATGTCACGACGAGTGAGAGCCCGGCGAAGATGCCCGGCGGGATCGGCAGTACGTCGATGGTGAGCGGAAGGGCGACCTCGATGCCGGAGAGCAGTGCCGCCAGCACGATGAGGCGAATGCTCCAGGCGCGCGAAAGCACCCGGCGCCAGTTGTCGACGAGACGCATGATGGGTTCCAAAATCTCGGGGTTCCGTGCCGTTCCGGCGGAACCGGCTGCGGTCGATAGTTGTTCTTCCGGCGGCTTCGCCTTTGCTCCGCGACACACAGGCAAGGCCTGAGCTGGAGCGGCTTCATGCAGATGCGCTCCAGCCCATCCCGTCGGCGCACCGACCAGAGCCGCGCGCTCATCTGACGTCAGCAGGGCGTGGTATTCGGCCTGCGGCGGCTTAGGGTGCGGCGGTGTGTGCCGGTGACGCTACGCGGAAGCCATGAGAGGCTGATGCTCTGGATCAGCCGAACCTATGGGCGCGCCTCGTGGACGTAATGGAGTGGGTGACGCTGGTGCTGAGCGGCTGGGCCGGGCTCAACGCCCTTGTGCTGACGGTGTTGTGGGCGCGGAAATGAGGGCAAAAGCCGCCCGGTCAGGAGCGGCTTGGGGATAAGTTCAGATGGCAACTAGCCCTACCGTTCGCCGATCATTGGTGATGTTATCGGTAGGTCAGCCTGCGAACCTTTGTCAGAGGCCCTCGCGGGCCAGGGCTGGGCGCGTCCAATAGCGCCCTGCCCGTCCTCCTGCTAAAGGCCCAACGATGAACCCGCTGGAATTGATGTTGGCGATCGGCGGAATTCTCGTCGGCTTTGGGATGTTGCTCGCCTACGCTTTCGAGACGAATGCGGCGAAGCACCGTGCGCCTCAGAAGGAAAGACCTTCTGCTACGCCGAGCATCAGGCGGCGGCATTGACCAAAGGGCAGGATGGCACGGACCGTGCTTGGTTCTTCCTAGCCTGCGGACCTGCCCCAATGCGTCCCTCCGTAGGCTAGGGCCGGGCGTGACTCCTAGCGCGCTCGGCCCGCCTCCATTTGAGATGACAGATGAAAAGCCGTCGGGGCGGGCGGCTTAGGTATGGTGAGAATGGCTTCGGCCGCGCGGGAGTTCGTCGGATGCCCACTCGCGTACGTGCTTGGGGATCCACGTCGCTGCCAAGCCGAGCAGGGTGACCGCCGTCCACACGGACCAGCAGGTGATGCACTTGGCGGTCATCATGCTTGTCTCCTGAAATGCAAAAGCCGCCCGGCCATGGGCGGCTTGGTTGTAATAAAAGCGTGGCACACTTCGTGCTTTGACTGATGCTATGGATCAGCTCAGTCTATGAGTGTGCGCGATGGACGTGATGGATTGGGTGATGCTTGCGATAGGCGGTTGGGCTGGCGGCAGCGTGCTAATCTTGTTGCTGCTTTGGTCGAGGAACTGAATACTAAAATGCCGTCCGGTCAGGGCGGCGTGGGGTGGGCTCGACAAGGCGTACTAGCCAAGAGCAATATGCCGCTTCGCAACAGGAGTACGGCGATGACCCGGCGCGAAAAGGATCAGAGCGAATTGACCTCGGATCATGCTGAACGTCCCTATAACGTTCATGCTCATCGGCCAATGACGGAAGATGAGTATCAGGTAGAGTTAAACAAAGAAGACGCCTATCGAAATACAAAGTTTTGCGCGTCGTGCGGGGGCACGCTTAGAACTGGCGATTTAGTATTGAAAGATCGCGACACCGGTTGCTACGTGCATGAGCAATGCTGCTATCTCTATTTTTCAAGTTACTGCAAGGCGGACGGCACTCCGATAGGCCCGGACGATGGGGCGCCATTGGACCCGGACGACCCTATCCCTGGGTGTTTTCCGTATGAATCTCCGCCCGCCGGGGTAACTCAATGGGGATTTGGTCCCGAGCCCGACAGGCCCGTTGGAACCTCCGATCCAGCACCACTGATGCCGCCGGGGCCGAGTGGTATAGGAGCGTGGCCAGACCCATAACCGTGGTAGCTTGCGGTTCTCCGGAAGGGATGGCTACACTGCACTGCACCATGAGGCTAGCCGGGCATCCTTTGAAGGAGAGTAGCAGTGACTGAAGCTCCCCGAGGTCACTACTCGATTGGCCACCGCCGTGGCGAAGACCCACGCGAGGGGCGGCTGGGAAAAGGGCTGTAATTGTCTCGTCAGGCGATATCGGGCTAGGTACACCGGTCCGCCATCGGTCGAGCCAATGGGAGCAGTTTATGCCGCGAGAGACCCTCTTTTTTGCCCAGTCGTTTCGCGCAAGCGGGCGAAAAGTCATTGCCAGCACGCCAGAGAAGTTCCGATCTAGGGAACTGGCAATTGCGGCGGCGACGCGGATGTTGGCTGTGAAGGCGGGAGCCATAGCCTTCGAAGTCACAGGTGACCCCGAAGGCGGAGAATACGATGAGCCAATTTTCCTTTTCAAGGAGGGCCTTATCCCTCGCGAACTTCGTGAGCGGGAATAGCCACTGCGGCGTATTGCGGCAGGTGGTTGCTTTCCCTAGCGTTCTCCCCATCCCATGGATAACTCTCAGATTTGGCGCCCGTCGCGTCCTAGGGGATCTATCGTGCAGCACTTTACAAATAGAGAGTTGGTAGTAAAGGCTAAACGATCGATCGATGCCGCTCATTTTTCGGAAGCGACAACATACTATGAAGAGCTGTTTTCTCGGGCTGGATTTCTAGACGGGCACATTATTCGGTATGTCGGGGCCTGCCAAAAAACTGGTCAACATGAGAAGGCGATCGACGCGATATTGGAGTATTGCAATAAGCCTATTGATCGCAGGCACGCTAAGGATTTTGCTTCCACATTGAATGATCCCGGCTTCGCCGAGTTCTTGCCTAAGCTGAACAACCACAAATTTCTGAACCTTAAGCTGGCGCTCGCGCCAGCAGCGGCTCTCCCCGAAGGGCTGGCAGGCATGTTCTCCGGCCGCCCCGCCGCCCTCAAATTACTGAATGACCCTTCTGCAACTTCGGAGCCGAGAACCGATCTCGGCGTCAGTATGAAGACGCACAACAGTCTGATGCGGATAGTACGCTTATCCGGCGGAAATTATCGTGCGGAGCAGACAAGAATTCTATTCCGGGTCCTTTCCTTTTTCATGGTTCCAGACCAAGCAAAATGGCGGACCCTAATCGGAGAACCTGAAGAAGATTTTGTGGAGTCCCAGTATATTGTGAGCTCCACTCAGGTGCCGCGCATTATTCATCAAATCTGGATTGGCCCCAAGCTCCCGCCCTCGGCGACGTTCGATGCTTGGCATGCCCACGCCAAGAAGCACGGTTATGAATACAAAGTCTGGACAGACATAGAAGTGGCCGAACTCGATGTTGTTAAGACAGAGGCGTTTAAGTTTTTCCACGATCGCGGAACGTACGCGGCTTGCGCCGATCTTATCCGGTACGAGGTGCTTCTGAGGTTCGGCGGAATATATATAGACGCCGACCTCTATCCCCTAGGAACGCGCTCCCTGCATGAACGGATCATCCCATACGGCATGAGCGTGGTAGCAGAGACAGGCGCCCGCCTTCATCCAACGACGGGAGGCACTCTGTTTGCAAACTCATTTATAGCGACACCGCCAGCGAATCCCGTGTTCCGACGCATCCTCGGCAAGGTCGAAGAGGCGCTGGAGACGTTCCCCGGCATATCGGTGTGGATGGTGCCGGGGCCTTATATTTTCACCGCAATGACCCACGGCTTTGCCAACGTGCTCGGCTCTACATTCGTGTCCCGTGGCCCGAATACGTTCACGCCGGATGTTGCCCTGTTCGAGTCCACCTTGGAGGAAACGCGAAAAAAGCGCCCTCTCGCTGCCTTGATACCGTGGAAACCATGGAAACAGAAGAAGCGGCCATAACGGTGGCTGCCTCCCAGCGCCGAGGTAGAGATGTCGACCATAGATGCCTTTATCGCCACCAACCGTTTCGGGCTAGGTCCATGCCCCGGCGACCTTGCAGACTATGCTACGGACCCTCGCGGGCGTTTATTAGCCGATCTAGCGGGACCAAGTATGACGGCGGATGCTAGTCTGCCGACGACTAAACAGGCGGCCACAGAGGCCGGGGCGATGGCCATCCGCGACACGGCCATCAGAAAGCAGAGAATAGCCGAGGGGTCAGCGCCCAAGGACAGCCAGCCCGGCAAGGGAATAGATATGAGCATGGGTGGCCCGAAGCGGTCGGGTACCATCCGCGGCATGTTTGCCCGAGAGATCGGGGTCCGCTACCGTCGTGCTGTCTCCACTCAGGCTCCTTTTCGTGAGCGCCTGATTCATTTCTGGTCCAATCACTTCACGGTTTCCGTTATAGCCCCTGTGGTCGTCCCGCTGGCCGGCCCATTTGAGCGAGAAGCCATAGCGCCTCACATTACCGGCCGGTTTGCCGATATGCTAAAGGCCGCCACTCTCCATCCGGCGATGATGACCTATCTCGATCAGGTCAGGTCGGTTGGGCCACGTTCCGTTGTCGGCCAAAAGAACCGATCCGGCCTCAATGAAAATCTCGGACGCGAGATACTTGAACTGCACACGCTCGGCGTCGGAGGGGGGTACACGCAGGCTGACGTAATCGCACTTGCCAAGATCCTTTCCGGATGGGGCTATGTCGGCCCAAAAGAGGGCGGCAACTACGGCCTCGTGCCGAATAGGCACGAGCCGGGTGACAAGGTGCTTCTCGGTAAGCAATTTGTCGAAGCGGGACCAGACGAAGCAATCGCCGCCCTCGATTTTCTGGCCGCTCACCCAGCTACAGCAAGGTTCCTCGCGACTAAACTGGTTCGTCATTTCGTCGCTGATGAGCCGCCTTCCGCTGCTGTGGATCGCATAGCAGCGACTTACATGGAGACGACTGGCGACCTCGGCGCCGTCTCTCGGGCGCTGGTGGGCTTGGACGAGGCGTGGCAGACTTCTATGCCGAAAATCAAGACCCCTTGGGAATATGCCGTCGCCGTGGGTCGCGCCGTGGGCGGGCTCGGAGCTGAAGGCAGCGATCAAAATATTCTAAGATCATTGAGATCTATGGGGCAGCAGCCATTTGGTGCGCCATCGCCGGCCGGATGGCCGGATACCGGCGGGAATTGGCTCGGACCGGATGCATTGTTGAGGCGAATCGACTTCGCCCGCGCTGTCGCGGCGCGCTCCTCACGGAAAACATCTGTGGAAGACACGATGGCAGGGACGATAGCCCCCGTTGCTCCGCAGCAGGTTTTGGACATCATCCGCCGCGCCGGAGACAAGACAGATGCCCTGGCGATGATCTTCCTCAGCCCTCAGTTTCAGCGGCGGTAGTCACCAGTCGCAGCTGAGGCTTGGACCGAAAGTGCGCGCGCTCCGATTCCGCCGCAGCTATGGCAATAATGTCCTCGTAGTCGTCGTCGATACCGCCCATCTCCTTGGAAGGATGGGCAGGAACCAGTACAAATTTCCCGCCAAACCTCGGCGCTTGCACGGCAACATGTGAGTGTTCCCCGCATCCTATGCACTGGAGAATTAGGTGATTGTCGGAGGGCAGTGCGTAGCCGGCTTCGTCGATTGGTATAACTTCTGGCAGCGGATAAGCGCTGATGAACTCTTCAAAGATGACGAAAGCACCCTTCATCGACTCCCGGCAATGAGGGCAACTCGGCAGACTGTTGGTGCTCATTTTCCCCACCATCGGCGTTTAACGCCTGCGGCATTCGCGTCTGCAATTGCAATTGCGATTTGATCCGCTGAAGCTACACTGCGGTGCACCATGACGCCAGTCCGGGGGACTGGCAACTCAGGAGAATGAAATGGCAAATCTTCCCGAAGTTACAGCTGATTTGGCCCGCGCGATAGCCGCACAGAGCGTCGGAGGAATCGCTGCTTGGAAGGCTCTTTCCGACAGTGAACGGACGAGCCTTGTCCGCAGCATGCGCGCACTTTTGGAATTTGAGCGTCGGTATATTCGTAATCAGGAAAAGGCTTCTGGGACAGAAGCCGCCTGAGCTGCAGTCGGCTAGCGTCATCGGGAAAGGAACCTGCTGCTCCCTTTTCATTGATAGAGCAGCAGGTGAACGGCTTTGGATGGATCAACATGAAAACACAGCCGCTTACGGCCCTGGTCGATAAGGCAAGAACGTCCGCCAAGGGCGATGAAATAGCTGGCAAGACCAACAAACGTTTAGACGACAGGCCCATCAACGTGTTGGCCGACATGTTCGCAGGCTTCCCCGAGGCACTCGAACTGCTCAAAGATCCCGGCCTACGGGCTGAGCCTCAATCGCGGCTCGGGATAAACTTGCGTATTCACGGCAAGCTCGAAGCGATGATGAGGACGCCGGGCAGCAAACTCCGTGACAATCCTAAGGTCCTGCTTCGCAGGATACTTACCTTCTTTCAGAGCCCCGGAGAGAAGGCGTGGAGCTTTTATGGCGCTCAGCCCGAAGCCGATTTCGTTGATATACAGCAACGGGTAAACACAAGCCCGGTGCCACGTATCATCCATCAGATATGGATCGGTCACAAGGCCCCGCCTGAGGCTACATTCGCCGCGTGGAGCGATCACGCCAAGAAGCACGGTTATGAATACAAGGTCTGGACGGAAAAAGAGGTGGCCGAACTCGATGTACTCAAGCTGAAGGCATTTCATACCTTCCGTGAGCGAGGCACGTTCGCCGCGTGCGCCGACCTTATCCGATACGAAGTATTGTTTAAGTTTGGCGGCATCTACATAGATGCCGACATTTATCCTCTTACCACCCGAGCGTTACATGACCGAATTAACCCGTATGGCATGACGGTATTCGCGGAAACTGGAGCGCGACAGCATCCCACCACCGCCGGAACGCTTTTCGCCAATTCGTTCATCGCGACGCCTGCAGGCAATCCGGTTTTTAGCCGTATCCTCGGCAAGATTGACGACGTACTCGACAATATTCCCGGCATCCCCGTGTGGATGGCTCCTGGTCCGTACATGTTCACAGCAATGACGCTTGGTTTTACCAGCGTGTTAGGCTCTTCGTTTGTGACGGGAGGGCCGCATAGTTTGAGCAAGGACGCGGACTTGTTTGCGTCAGGGTTGGCGGATGCGCGGGAGAAGCACCCCCTCGCAGCACTAATTTCTTGGAAGCCCTACAAATAGGATTGCAGCCATAGCAGACTGCGGCGACGTCTTCGTTGAAGGTTATAGAGGTGGCCCGTCTGCGGGTTGAAAGCCCTGGCTTTGAAATGCCAGGGCTCGCTTCATCCGCCCGTCCGGTAACTGCCAGACATCCGAAGGGTGTACTGATTGCCGGACACAAAGGCGCTGATGGTGATGGCCGACGAGGCACTACTAGACTTGTGTGTCGCCAGCCGCACCTCAGTGGCGCCAGAAGCTATCTTCGGTTCGATCTGGTTGGGCACCGAAGTCCAAGTGAAGCCGGAAGCGCTGGTGAGCGTGAGTGCCCCGATGTGCGGAGATAGTGGCACACTTCGTGCTTTGACTGATGCTATGGATCAGCTCAGTCTATGAGTGTGCGCTATGGACGTGATGGATTGGGTGATGCTTGCGATAGGCGGTTGAGCTGGCGGCAGCGTGCTAATCTTGTTGCTGCTTTGGTCGAGGAACTGAATACTAGAATGCCGCCCAGTCAGGGGCGGCTTAGGGTGATCAGTGATGCCAGCCGGCTATTCCGACCGTGGTTGGCATATTGTGTGCTTATGACAATGAAGACCTGCGTTCTCAGCCCCGAGCCCCGCGCAGGTTAGGGCCGGACGTGGCTCCTAGCACGTCCGGCCCGCCCATCTTGAGTGGTCAATTTATCGAGTGTGATGGAGAGAGTGGAAGCAGCAGGTCGGAATTGCTAGTGATCCTCATCATGTCTTGCAGCTGATGGCGACTGCCATCGGCGCCGCAACAAAAGCAGCGCCGTGAAGATTTTCTGAAGAACAAACCAACGAAAATTGCCTCACTAAGCCGCACTGCTGATCGGCTTTGTTTGACTTCGAGGGATTAGATGAGCTCTCGCTCTAGTGCTAATCTCGTGAAAGCCGGCGTCTCCGGAGGATTGATGCGGGTTAGGGATGGGCGCGGCGCCAAGCGCGCCCATCCCGCCCCCGGCGCTTTCCACCTCCATGAAGGCGTGGAGATCGTCCTCGCCGACGCCTATCAGATGGCCTATGCGCGGCAGATCGGCGGCGCCGAGCCGCTTCGCACGACCCTTGAAGCCGTTGAAGTTGGTCATTGATGTACCTAGGGGGAAAGAAGAAAGCCGCCCGCTAGGGCAGCTGGGGAATGGGCGCGATGGAAGGCGGTTGGTAGGTTGGTTTAACAACCAAAGGAGATTGGCGGCATGACCAGAGAACTGAGCCTGATCGAACTGCTCTCAGAAGTTGAGATCGCCCTTGAGGACCATTCCTACGACCTCTCAACCGCACAATATCCATCGCTAACGGTGGAAGAGCGATCGGCCGTGATCGTCGCCAGCAGGTTATCTTGGGATCGACTAGAAGCTGCGCGTCGAGCCTTAGACCAGGCAGCGGCGCCAGCCATCGCCTGACACTGGGCAGGTAGGGGGCAGCAGGCTGCCTGCCGCCAAACAGCGACGAGCGCACCCGGTCAAAAAAACCGTGCGATTCATGGGATGCTCCAGAAATGGAAAAGCTACCTGGTCAGGGGTAGCGCTGTGTGAACTAGGAGGGCGGATGGGCGGTCAGCCGCGCGGAAGTTCGTCGGAGGCCCACTCGCGCACGCGCTTAATGATGCAAGCCCCTGCCACTCCGAACAGATTGTCGTACGGGGCTGGGTAGATTGGCGGACCATGCTTGATCCTGCTCAGCCCGCGTTCCACAAGCCCCTGTTGCGACGCAGGTTAGGGATGGGCGTGTCGGCAAAATGGGCCCGGCCCGTCTCTTTGGATGCATACAACCAAAGGCCCTAACGGCTCATCGTTGTATGTTGGCTGCGGATCTAGTTGCGGCGAAAATATCCTGGCGGTGCCATCTGCCGTGGTCCACGGTATCAATTTCATAGCGTGCCAGACCCTCAAAAATATCGGCCTTCGTGAGATGGCTAAACCAGCCGTTCTTCATTCTTCGAAGCTCAATATCTCCTGACAAATCAGCAATTGCATACGAAAAAACAACTCTTCCAGCAATTTCCAGTGTATCCCGAACAACATCTACTGGATTGTCAACATACTCAAGGACACCAGCATAAACCGCGACGTCGTAACTCGATCCAATAGATGCGGGGTTTTCCTTTGTGAGGTCAATCACGATTGTCTCAGGCGTTCGTTTGATCAAATCGACAGGTTGGTAAAGGCATCCATCAGGAAGAACCTTCCGTATTGCTTCTCCACTAGATCCGAACTCAACTACACTTTCCCCAGGCATGATGTGCTGACAAAGCACTGCATATCGAGAAAGCCATTTGTCAGGGACATCCGCAACGCGCTCCCATCGCTCGTAATTGACGAGCATATTACCGTTCGTGTCGAGCTTAGCTTGAATGGGATATTTCATCGTCTAAGCCTAAGATTGAATAATTCGGATGTCTAGCCCGGATCGCTCCCGGTCACAGAAAGACATTTCGGCTCATGAATTACTCCAAAAAAGGATAGCCAGTTTGTCAGGGGTGGCACTACCTGATTAGGCGGGGCGGCGCTGCGGTCAGTCGCGCGGGAGTTCGTCGGAGACCCACTCGCGCACGCACGCGATCATGCGCGCCACTGCCAACCCGAGCAGGATGATCGCCGTCCACACGGCACAGCAGCTAATGCACTCGGGGGTGATCATGCTCATCTCCTGAAATGCAAAAGCCGCCCGGTCACGGGCGGCTTGGTATGGCAAGTGACGTCAGTCGGCGTCAGGCTTCAGGAAAATTGAAACGCTCGCCATTCCTTGGCCCCGCCGTCCGCAGCCATGCCACGGCAGCGGCCTTGTCGTCGAAGCCTGCGACCTTCACCTTAGTCCGCCATTCCGGAATGATGGCGTCAGTGCCGGAGAGATGCAGGCTCACCTTTCCGGACGCCCCCATAAAGGTGACGGTCAGGTCGCCCTCGCCGAAGCTGTTGATGACGTCGGCCACCATGTCTTCGGAGCTGAATGTCTGAATTTTACTGGTCTTCGCCATGGTGTTTCCTTCCGTTCAAACGGCTATGTCGTAGTCGGCCAAGAATGTGCGGAGCCACTGGTAGACGGCCTCAAGCTCCACGTCGGTGAGGGCCCCGTCGAAGTAGATATCGCATGCGGTATCGAACGGCCCCGGATAGCCAGTTCCAGCCGGGGGATACCCCATCTGGAAGTTATGGGTGCCTCCACCGGGCACCTTCGTTGAGGCTGTTCCGTTCGGCGCTACCATTGCTCCGCCGTCATAACGTCGACGGCATTTAGCAGTAACGCCGTCGAATACGCCGGCCCACATCTCGTATCGGGTAGATCGGTTGGAGTCGGCGGCTCCATTTTGTAAAATCTGTTGGCTTGCGGTCCCATCATCATAGAGGACAACGCGCCCATTATGGGTCGGGCCGACATCGAGGGTAATGCTGTCCTCGATCCCGGAAAGGCTACTGATCAGCTGGGATGGGCTCGACACCGGAACCTTGGAGATCGAGATCAGTGTGCAATCGCTCGTGCGGGCGCAGAGCTGGTTTGGATTGAAAGGCGCGACCGCCATGCTACCCGTGCCGAAGGCCGCATGGTTCCCGAGGATCGACGCGCCCGTCACATCGGCATGACGACCGTTCGTCGAGTAATCAAAGCCGGGGCCATTCGGAAAGTCCGTGCCGAACAGATAAGCGGCATAGAGACTGTCGGCAAAGTCGGGCAGGAACGGCAGCACATTCTCAGCACCGTCGACACCGCTCCAATCCGCGTTTTGGTCGATAACTTCCACGGTCATTAGATCAGGCTCCTGTGATGGATCGGTGCGAAGTTGGGGCACGGAAGATTGTCGCCGGACGGATCGAACACGATGGCGCGGCTATCGCGCAGGCACCCGCGCGGGCCTGTGGTTCCAGCCGGGCCGGCTCCACATTGCTCGGCCGAGACCCAGGCATAACGCTCCGCCCCAACGGACGCGGCAGACGCCGCAACGTCGATCGACACCTTGTTGCGGCCAATCACCTTGACGTTGGAAATCGTGAGGGGCAGGTTCGCCGTGTCGACGATCTGGAAGCCGTAGTTGCCCGGATCGGCCACCATGGTGGTGTCGAGCACCAGCTGCCCCTCGGCGGCCCCGAAGGTCAGGATGACCTTGCAGGTGTCGGCCCCCATCGGCTGCACATGGTGATCGGTCGGCACGAGGTTCGCGATCTTCCGCTTGTCGAACAGCCAGCGCTTGGCGACGATGCCCATGTAGGCACCTATCCAGAGATAGCTGATCGCTTTCATGTGGACCGTATCGGCGTATTCCATGAAGTACGTCGGGGTCGACATCGCGAACCATGGATGGGTTTCAGCGAGGTCGAGCTGGGCGAGAGCCACATTCGGCCGACGGCCGAGATCCCCGCGATGCGAGCTGGTCTGATAGGTGACCATCGGGAGGTCGATAGTATAGCCCATGGCCGCTGATGCAGTGTCTTTGATCATTTGCCAGCAGAGCAGGAAGTCGGCCTTGTACGTCGCTTCCGGGGTCTGGTTTCCGTTGTCTTCTTCGCCTTGCATCATCAGGCCAAGCGAGACGCCATAGGACTTGTTAAGGCCGGCAGCGACACTCTTGCCCCGATTGATGGCGCTTTCCATGCGCGCATAGTTCGTGGGGTTCATCAGCTCTTCCATCGACTGCGAGCCGTAGCCGGGCGTCGTCAGGAGGAACTGCTGATTGAGCGTCGCGATATCGATGCCATCTTCATCCTGCAGCAGCTGGATGATCATGCGCATCATGCCGTACACGGCCGACTCGCGAGGCGGCAGCGTGAGCGGGTCGATCGCCGGCACGAACGACGCCTGCGTCACGGCGGGGTCGCTGCCACCGTCGAGCGGATAGACGCCGCCATTGAAGCGCATCGCCGCCGCGATTGCCGCGTGAGACACCGCCGGCACGCCGCCCTGACCGATCGACAGTGACTGCCCATACAGGATGAGGTGGCAAATATCATACAGCGCGCCGATGTTGCGATAGGGGCTGTTCGGTCCATTCGCGTTCAGCGAGAACAGCTCGGCAACGAGCGCGCTGATCTGCGCAGTGACGCTGGCAAGCAAGGCATCGATGCGCCGGATCGTCGGGCTCTTGATCTCGGCCGTCACCTTGTCGATGGCAAAGCCGACCCATCCATTCGGGTCGCGCAGCCAGAATGAGAAAAAACCACGATCTCGCTTGTAAACCGGCAGGCCGCCGATCAGACCGATTGCCTGTTCCGCGTTGGCGCGGATCTGGTCGATGTCCTTATTGACCACGCGCCAGCCGAAGGCAGCGCCGAGCACGCGGAAAGGCGTGTTCCACTTTTTGTCGCGGACCCGAAAGGCATCCTTGGTGGCGTCGCCCGCAGGGCTCTTAACGATATTTTCGACGCCCTCGATCCGCTCACTGAGGTCGACCGTCGCTTCTTCAGCGGCCGCCGCTACGACCGCGTCCAGATCGACCTCTTCCGTCCGCAGATCGGTCGCAGACTTCTTGCCCGTAACGATGGTCATTGGCGCATCCAATAAAAAAGCCCCGCTTGCGCAGGGCTTGGCCGAGTGGAACGTGAATCGATGGTTGGAAAATATTTCACAGACGGGCGCGGACCGGTCGAACCAGAACCAGAACAACTACAGCGAGCAGAGTGACTCGCCAAAACCACGCCTTTTATGGAGACTGGCTCCTTTCTGGGGAGGAATATCCATGCCTAAACATGTAAAACAGGTCGCAGATTGCCGTTTGTCAGATGACGGCCAAAAGATCGAGGTCGTATTTGATCTCACAGGAGGTCGACAAGACACCCTGGTATTCTCGCTAGTGGAACTCGATTATCTTCAGCAGGCTCTGATGGTCGCCGTTAATGAAGCAGCGGAAAGAATGATCGAGGGCGGAATGCTCCCTATGTTCGGCCCCGTCTTGCCGGGCGTTGTGATGGAAAGTTTTCGGATAGTGGCAGCCGATAAACCATCGCCGCATATGCTGCTTCAGTTTCATGGAAACCCGTTCCAAGAGCCGGGTCCAAAGGCAATGGGTGCCGCCATCGTTCCGCCCGACGTTGGTAGAGCGCTGGGGAGAAACCTTCTAGAAGTAGCTGACGAACTTGATCGGAAACCATCTTAGCTCTCCAAAGTTTTCTAGCTAGACTTCCAAAGCCCGAATGACGCGGCCGAACACCAGCACGTCGAACGTGATCGGTGCGGCGTTCGGGGTGGTCAGGCTGAGATAGAGGTACGGCGCCGCGCGCAGCGCTTCGGCCGGCGAGAGGGTGACGACGCTCCACGGGTCGCCGGTCAGGCCGGTGTAGACCTGGCCGGCGGGCAGGATGGCGACGCCGGCCTTGGCGTTCCGGGTGTAGATGCCGCCAGCCATGGCGCCAGGCATGGCGGTCGAGCGGCACAGCACGATCTTGTCGATGATGTACTCATGGGCGCCCTTGATCTCGATGAGCTGATCGGTGGTCAGCGTGCCATCGGCGCCGAGCAGCGCGCCCAGCTGCAGATAGCCCGGCTGCACCTCGAGGCGCGGCGGCCCGCCAATGCCGTCCGGATCGGTCCAGCGCAGCGGTTCCACGGCGTAATGCTCGCGGCCGAGCAGCTGGCCATTATTGTGGTAGACGGCGCCATTGCCGGACACGGCTGTGCGAGCCGCGCCGGAGGACCGGCCGGAGCGAGAAATCTGCATCTATGTCTCCGATCAGGGGGTCAGCTTGGCGCCGGCGTCCTGCAGCGCTTCGCGCAGCGGGCCGTAGGAGAGCGTGGCGACGGGAATGTCGCGCTTGATGGCCTCGGCAATGGCGAGCCCGCCAGCGTCGCCGGTGATCATCCAGGACGGCTCCATGCGGTAGGAGCACATCACGATGTCGGTGCAGGACACCGGCACGAGGGCCAGAGCATTGCTGCACTGGCCGGTCACGGGCTTGAGCGAGCCGAACGGCACCTGCGAGTAGCCGCGCCCGACATCTTCCGGCCCGCCCTCATTCATGAAGCCACCTTCCGGCGTCGGGTAGTAATGGATCGAATGCCGGTCGACACCGTAGCCGATGACACCTATCGGGTCGGTCTTCTGGGTCCGGCGAGGCTCGGTCATGTCGTTAAAGTTCATGACCTGCTGCCCGATCATCCGGGTGCAGACCCGGGCGTAAAGCGCCGAGGACCATCCGGGCGTTCCGATGTACTCCACAGAGTTCTCATGGGCCGGCAGCCCGTGCGCCGCGACACTGGTGCGCAGATCCGAGGGCACCGCGGAATCCTGCTGCGCCACCCAATACTGGCCGGCGTGGCGGCAGAACATCTCGTCGGTGTGACGGATGCGCTCGGCCTTGGTGCGCAGCCGGGGATACTCCCAGGCCTTGCCCGGCCAGTCATTGCCGTTGGTGGAGTGCAGGAACGGCGTCGGGCTCTGATACGAGGTGATGGCCTCGATGGTCGAGAAGCCGCGCACATTGCTCTCGTCGATGAAGTCGAGGAAATCCTCCCGGCGGAAGCCCGGCGGCGGCGCGAACACACGGCGATCGCTCTCGGTCGAGAGCGTCATGCGGAAATTATAGGCCTGCGTCTTGTAGTCGGCCTGGCCATCGGGAACGGTTGGCGGGAACGTGTAGTCCTTCCACACATCGCCGCGTGCCGAAACCCGGCGCTGGGATGGGTTCGAGAGCGCATTCCAGCGCACCACGCCGGCATTGTACTCGTCATAAGCCGCCCTGCCCTCACGGCCATAGGTCATGGTGACACCCGCCATGCGCAGCAGATCGCCCTCATAGGAAGCGTCGGCAAACTGGCCAGCGGCATAGGTGTTGCCGTCGTCGAGCGTGACGGAGAGGATGCGCTTGGTGAGCGGGTCTTTCTCCACCGCCATGAGTTCGATGTCGGTGACGACGGTGATGTTGTCGTCTTCCAGCATCTCGTCACGAGCGGACACCGCCCAGCTGGGGATGTAGCGGCGGATCAGCCCGTTCGGGTGCCGGCCGTACAGTTCCTCGGTGGCACCATCCAGAATAGCGAAGGCTTCCAGACGCTGGAAATAGGCCGTCGTCAGGCCCCAGTCGGTCGAGGACGCACCGCCGCCGACATAATCGGGAATGCCGAGTCCGCCGGTGACCAGGCCGCCGGTGAACTTGGTCCACTCCAGAATGCAGACGGTGTAGCCGGCCATGGCGATGCGCTTGGCGGCGATTATGCCGGCCATGGTGCCGCCATAGATCACGGCGTCGAAAGTGAGCGTCGCCATGATCAGAACCCCGCTGCGGTTTCAAAGAAGGCGAGCAGGGCATCGCCCATGGTTTCACGCTGATCCTGCGACAGAGCCGGGCCGACATAGCCGGCACGCAGCATGCCGCCGTACCAGCCGGCGCCGGTGCCGCCGCTGGCCGAGCGCGCGCCGATCCAGACCGGATAGCTGGAGGCCGGGTTCACTGCGACCTTGCCCACCAGCACCGAGGTGTCGTCGCGGCTGGCGACGAACGATGCCGAGGAGGTGCGGGTGATGGCCTGGAAGCCGCCGACGCCTTCGACCACGACCGCGCTTGCGCTGGCATATTCCAATGCCGTGAGCGAGTTCGAGGTGCGGTTCGGGCCGAGATGGACGGTGGAGTCGCCGATGGCGTATTTCGAGCTGCCCTGAATGGTGGTGTCGGCGAACACCGCCAGAGTGTGGTCGGTGATGGAAGCCACCGACTCCATCATCAGCGTGGTGTTGAGGGCATCGTCGACGCCGTCAAAGGTGAAGCCGGCCCAAGGCGTGAGAGCCGGCGCGCCCACCGACACCACCGAGGCACCGCCCAGCCAGTTGTGCTTGGCATCGACGTCATTGGCGCCCGCGAACACGTACAAGCCACCACCCGCCGCCTTCTGGAGCACGCCGGCCGAGTACATCGCCCGGTACAGCGTCTTCACGGCGGTCTGCTGCGGCCCAGTCATCTCGGCGGTGAAGCCGAGCAGGAATTCCGTCGCCGCGAGTTCGGCGTTGGGGTTGCCCCCGCCGGTATTGGCGAACGCGACGGTGATGGAAACCCCCTCGCCGCTGGCGATAACTGAGACCGCGCCGGTCTCGACGTCGTCTTCCGAAAACAGGTCGCCCGGTGCCAGTATCCATGAGCCCGGCGCCGACAGGCTTGGAAGCCGCCCACCGAAGGCGATGCCGATCGTCTCGGTCTCGCTGTTGTTCTGGATGCTGACGCGCTTGAGGTTCGGATCGTCGGCGATCACCACGACCGGCGACGCTCCGACCACCTGAGAGGCGTCATATTTATCGAGGGCCGGTCCCATGAGGTCTCCGTTCAATTTGGTGACAAAGTCTGCCCAGGACACCCGCAGGACGGCATCGCCCGCACCGTTGAGCAGCACGATCTGCGAGCCTTCCGGGTCGGTGATGCTGGAGCCGGCGGCGAGCTGCGCGGCAATGGCGTCAACGTCGGCGACCTCGTCGCGCTCGATGTAGAGGAGGTCGAGCTCGCCCGTGGTGGCGGCGCCGGTGGAGAGATAGCGGCGCAGATATTTGGCGTCGGCCGGCAGCACGACATCCGAGTTGGCCGGGTTGGTCGACACCTTCAGCGTCAGTTCAACCTGGCCGTCAGCGGTCAGGACGGCGGTTCCGGCGGGACCAAGCGAGCCCAGATCATTGAAGCCCGCTCCGAACGCCCGCAGGCGCATCAGCGCCAGATTGGTGGTGGGGTCATCAACAGCGCGCGCGAGGCCGAAGCGGTAGAGATAGACCTTGCCCGGCTCGATGAAATCCAGACCCGATGGCCCGACATTATGCGCACCGGTCACCCGCAGCGCCCGGCCACCGAGGCTGGTCACCAGCGTGAAACCGGCGCCCACAGTCAGCGGTGCCCCGACCGATGGCGCGGTGCTGATACCGACCGTCCATGACGACAGGTCGAGTGCGGGATGCGAGATGACCCACGCCTGCCGCAGCGAGGCGACGCCGTTGCTGACCGCGTCGAGCTCGATCTCCATCGCCGTGATCTGGGCAATGAGGTCAGCCATGTCCTCGGGCGAGCCGCCCTCGGCCGCGATGACGTTGAGGGCGGCCTCTAGCGTCAGGAGGAGGTTGCGGATCTCCCGTTTAATCGGCTCATGGACCCCGGACGAAGCAATCCCGTCGTCGACATAGTCGCGAAACACCTGGACCGCGCCGCCGTGCGGAAAATCGACCATTGGCAAGCCTCATGAAAAAGGCCGCCCTCAAGGCGGCCATATCGAACGTGTGTGCGGCGGGTTAGTCGACGCCGACGAGGCCTGCCGATGTCGGAGTAGCCTCGGTGCCGCCACCGTTGATGGCAACGACCCAGAAGTAATAGCTGTCTGGCGATAGACCATCTATCAGCGCGGAGCCGTTGGAAGAGGGTGCGCCATAGACGGTCTCGACCAGATCGGCGGTGCCGAATGTATTGACGGTATTTTGATAGATTCGAGCGCCTCGGTAATTGGCCGAGTTCGGCGTCCGCCAGCTAATTACGACCTCGCCGGGATCAGTGGACGTGGCATTAACGTTCGTGACGATTGCGGGCGGCGTCGGATCAGCCACGGCGCTGATGTCCTCGACCACTACCCAGTTGGACACTGAGCCTCCGGGGCCGCGATAGCGCACCCGCATATCATAGGCGACGCCGGTACTGACGCCGACCGCCTCAGCCTGATTGGCATCGTTCGACACCGCCATCTCGGTCCATTGATCGGTGCCATGCGGTGCGTACTGAGCCTGCGCTTTCATCCCGATGCGGGTGGGCGCCGCCCATGCGAGACCAACCACGGGAACATTGACCCCATCGCCTACCAACCGGCTGGAAGTAAAGGCCTCAACGCCCTCCGGGGCCGACAAATTTATGGGATCAACCTTCGCCGGGACCACTGGACCCGTGCCTTCTTCTGTCGCTGCATTGAAGGCATAGGCCGTCGCATCAAACGAGATGACATCGAGCGTCACTCGCCCCTCCTCCATATCAAAGGCCATGGAGAGAATTTCGAACGTGGTATCGATGCCCAGCGCCGCCACCTGTATGCGGACGAAGCGCTGATCCCATGCCTCCAGCCCGGCCCGGTTGGTCGTGAGCGAGCCTTTCCACTCCGGCATGGCACGCCGCGCCGCGAGCTTTGCCAAGCGCCGGGCGTGGTTATGGTGCTCGACTTCGTAAAGCTCCAGCGACAGGCTCTTGACCTGCCCGAATGCCGAGATGTCATCCTCGTCGCGCCATGGATCGGCCTGCGCCTCCGCATAGTCCGCCTCGGCATGGGTGAACTTGACCAACACCTCGTTGGCCTCAGCATCCGCGTCATTGCCGGCGCGCAGATTGCAGTCCGAAATATCCTCATCGAGGATGGTGACGGTTGGCGCCACCCACGCTCCCGCGTCGATCGCCACCTTGCCGTTTTCCAGCACGGTGAGGCGGCCATCCATGGCGGTGAGGAAACGGCGCACCACGGCCGAAGGGTCGTCGGTCAGCTGGTAGGATAGGCCGCCATGATAACGCGGGATGGTGCCCCCGCCCTTGATCGGCACTGCCTGGTCGCAAATGTCGGCCGCCGCATTGAGGCGGGGAATGTCGATGTAGCTCCACGGAATCTGGCGCCCGTCGTCACTGGTCAGATAATCCGCCAGCTGTAGTGCAAGGTTCCGCGTCCACGCGTGGGTGCCGGTACGCGGATCCAGAGGTCGCCCGAACCGCGCGATCCATGCCAGCGTCGGAACCGTCTGGGGATAAACATCGCGCAGAACCTCCTGCGGGACCGCGCCGGCACGTAGATGGCTGAGGGCCTGACCGCGCACCCGATGATCGCTCGTCCAGATGTCAGGAAAAGCCGAAATCACTTCGCCGAACGCCGTCTGATCGTCGGTGCCCGGCCGCGTCACAATCTGCACGACGTTGGCCGGATAGGGCGCACTGGTCACCCATCCGCCGCCGCCGATCGTCACCACGCGATCGTCAAGGAATGCCTTCTCATAGTCATCAGCGATGCCCTGCCCATGGGCGAGGATCATGTGAAGGTTGCCCAGCATGGTCTCGGCAAATAGGAGTGCTCCGCCAACCCGGCGCCGCCCGTAGTGCTTCCAACGTGTCGGCACATCCTGCTTGATGATGCTCGACACGTCGGCCGGGCGTGGTGCGGACGGCTTTCCCTGCAAGGCCTGTATGAGATAGCTGGCGCCGACGCTGATCCCGACCGTGATCGCCGTCGTCAGAAGGGTGCCGGCCAGCGTGCCGGCGGCGAATGCCGAACCCAGCGTGGCGACCGCCGCTCCGATGAGCGGGGCGGCCGATGCGTGTGTCGGCATCACCACGGCAACGAGCGCAGTGCTGACCAGCAGGAGATTGCGAAGCATCATATCTCCCAGGCCGTCACGATCTTCTCCGGCGTGAAAACGAGCACGCCGTTCGGGCTTTTCCCGGCCCATTTGCCGCCCGGCGCACAGATGGCGCCGACATGGCCGCCACGGTGACGCGTCACGCCGAAATGACCCGGCTGAGGCTCTAAGGACCGGCGTGCGCCGACTTGCCGTGCCAGCCGCGCTACAAGCCGCAGCACGCCGCCCTCACGTTCGAGTACCGCCCGGCATTCGTCCTCGCTCGAATAGGTGCCCCGCAGATGCTGCGCCGGGTCCACACCATGATTGACCTGCCACCAGTCAGCGATGAGCAGGCAGCAGTCCTCGTGCCCCCAGACGAACGGTCGTCGGGCGAGGCCAAGCAGGAAAGGCTGGAGCATAAAGACTCGACTCCACAGCCCGGCTAGTTACCGTTGCAAGGAAATGAGTGGGAGCAGGTAATGGGTTACGCCCGTCAACCATTTGAAGTCGGCGAGGTCTACGTCAGCGAAGGCCGCATCGGTTACGGCGATGTACGATTTTTGATCGAAGACAGGATCGACGGCGAGCGTGTTGACCACGTTGTGACCATACGTGTCCGCGCCAAAGCATCCCATCATTTGACTGACGAAGAACTAGCCGAACTATTTCTTACTAAAGCACGGAATCTATTACGTGTTGCGCTCGAAAGGTCTGAGGGGCGGACAGCGCTCGAACTTCAAGCGGCCTCTCGGCAAAGGCCTGAGAACTTGGATCTGGATTAGTGCCCCGCTTGTCAGTTGTCTGGGAACACAATGGTTTTGGCCTGCATGCCGAGAGTGCGCTCGCAGCCGCGATCTCCGGCATAACGGGCCTGCTGGTCGCGATCGGTCAGGAACCCATTGCGGGGCCGACGACGACCGGAAAACACGCTCTCGGCCGACAAAGTGACCGATCGGGTAAAGCCCTGCTCACTCGCCTGCTGCGCGAAGGAAATCACTGACATGCGCCCCCACCACAGCGGTTTGGGCGCGCCGACGACCTGCCAGGCCGCATCGAACTGCTGAAGGAACACAAAGCAGAGGCGCCCGTAATACTCCGCCTTGGACGCCTGCGCCTTGGCGATGAATTCAGGATCGACGCCTGACAGAGTAAAGGTTTGCTCCGGGGCTGTGCCGTTGATCGACGACACCACGTCGCCGATCGACGCCACCTTGCCGGTGCCGATCCACTGCTCGCCGCCGATTGTGTCGAGCGTGCCGACGCCAAGCCAATACCGCCCGGCTCCGCTGGCGAAGTCGAAGCGCAGCAGCAGCCCTTCGCGCGATGCCGGCTCATGAACGCCGCTACCCAAGTCCATGGAAGCTCTCCACCAGGTCGAGGGAGGGCTCGCCGAACCTGCCATTGCGCAAGGCGAGCCGCCCTGCACCGGGGGTGGCCAGTCTCATCGTCGCTTTCGGCCGCGCGAATTCGACATCGGTGCCGATCGGCGCGGCCATGCGGAGCGGCGGCAGGAAATTGAACGTGGCCTGGTTGCCGTGGTGCTTACTCGGCGGGCTGGTGATGATGTACAGCCGATCCGCAATCGAAAAGTACATGCCCCGGCGCAGATCATCCCCGGCCGAAATGATCTCCACCGTCAGGCTGGTGGCACGGCGGGCGGCCGCCTGCTTCACGGCCACGACCGCCGCGCTTTGCTGATAGCCGGCGTTGTCGGAGAACAGCGCGCCGTCCGAATGGGTGATGCCAACGAACGGGTTGGCGCCCGGAGCACGCGGCGCCTGCCGGCAATCGAATGGGCCAATGATCAGCGCCTCAAGTCCGCCTTGCAGCGAAGCGACGACGCCGCGCCATTCACGCACCTGATCGGCGGTCCATATCGTGAAGCCACTGAGGCTGACTTGCCACAGGCCGGCATCGAGTCCGATGACCTGCTGACCCGCCGGCGTAATGGGACCCAACGCATTCATCGGGGCGATGAACCAATCGCCGATATTGTGATGGAGAATTGATGGCCATGCGACGCTCATTGGCCGAACCGAGACTGATCAGACCCTACCCAGCCCGAGACCTGCTTGCGCACATCCTTGAGCAGACCTTTGTTGTTCTCCTGCAGGATGGAGCGGAACTGTGCCTCGCCCATTTGCGAGCCTGTGGCGTCGATCATCGTGGTCGGCGCAAAGTGCAGCGCACCGCCGCGCCCGGGAAGCTTGGGCAAAGATGGCGCGCCCGCTACGCCGCCCTTGGCGTATCCCATAAGTCCACGCCGCATGGCTTCGACCGTACCGACACCGCCGGCGCGGCGAATGTCATCCTGATTCCAGACGACCTCGCCCTTATGGACGACGCCAGCCGGATCCCGCTTCCCGCCCGGACCCGTATAACCGCCACCATCAAACCTTGCATCGCTGCCAATCCCACCGCCGGAACTGCCGCCGCTAACCCCGCCCGACAGGGCGGAGAATAGGGCGCCCAGGAACCCGCCGCCGCTGCTGCTATTGGTCGAAAACAAGCTGTTAAGGGACATCTCCACCAGCTTATCGATGACGTTGTCGAGGGCATTACTGAGGGCTTCCGCGCCATCCACGCCAGCCCGGAAATCCGACACCAGCCCACCGACGACGTCCTGCCCAAGGTCATTGATGTCGGCCATGGACTGCTGAGCGTTTTGCAACGCGACAGACTGTTCGGCGTAGGCGTTCGCGACCTCGCGGATTTTGGCCACCTGTTCCGGCGCCAGGCTAATGCTTGCCAGATCGGTTTCACCCTTGCGACGAGCTTCCTCGCGCAGATCAGCCAGAGCCGTCTGTTCAAGGTCGATCGCCACCCGGCGGGCTTCCTGCGCCGTCAGCGAGAGCCCCAGGGCGTCGCGCTCGGCGATCAGCGCTGCCGTTCGGTCCCTAACGGCCTGGACATCCGCGTCAAACCGGCTGTCTGCCGTCGCCCGCACACCACGAGGTTTCTTGCCCTCGGAGGAGCGGGCAGCGTCGCCGGTCAAGCGGGTGTTGGCGAGGTTCGTGACCTGCTTGTCGCTAAGTGTCACACTGGAGGCGGCGGCTTCCTTCCGGACCTCGGCGATTTCCTTCTCAAGCGCCAACTGGCCCTTGGTCAGGTTCGCGCGGCGGGTAGCGTCGTCGACGAATGCCTTGCCGGCAGCGACCATCTTGTCATAGCCGGCCATCGATGCGTTCTCGGCGGTCCGGAACGACGGGGCTTGGACCGACGCCAATTCTGCCTTGAGGCTTTTCGTCGCCGCCGTGGCGTTCGCGAGCGCTTCCAGCAAGGGCGCCATCTGTTCGGCGAGGCGCTGGAAATTTGGGTTGCCGTTCGCGAGCGCGTAAAGCGCCTCGGATGCCTCTTTCGCGCTGACCGTGCCACCCTTGAGGCCGTCGCGGAGATCCCCCAGTTCGCCGAGTTGTTCCTCATTGATCAGGCGACGGGGAGCATTCTCAATGATCGCGGAAAACAGCTCGAGCACCGCAGCCTTGGCCTCCGCGATCTTTGCGGTCCCTTCATCGATGCCGGCAGAAAGCTGATTGGTCATCCTGTTCTGGATAGCGCCACTCGCGCCATCGATGGCCGGAGCCGCGTCATTGGCGGCATTCTCGACACGCTTCAGGGCTGCGGCATAGACATCGGCGCCAGCACTTGCCGCCGCCGACGAGGAACTGAACAGGGCAAGAGCACCGACAACCGTTCCACCGATGAGAAGACCAATCGGCCCGGCCGCCGCGGACAGGCCGCCCAGCGCGGCCACCAGAC